>JGI12104J13512_1001634_pt1 | contig 15970 bp, 14 predicted proteins | sample TerdegcTABiofilm_FD_13512 | JGI IMG/M metagenome (IMG submission 13512)
TCTATAAGGATTTTTTTTGCAGGAGCGTGCTTTTTCTTTGTTTCTCGTAGTATTTTAATGATTGACAAGTTGGAGTTTTGTTTTTGCATCGCTACTGGCTTTATTTGAGAAATTAAACCATTGAGAAAAGTCTGCCCCTTCTTGATTTGCTAGATTGAGATCTATATCTTTCATTCTTAAGTCTTCATTTGCAACAATATCTACCATTTGTTCGTTATATTCCCATCCAGTTAAACGGAAACGATAATCTAGCAGATCTATCCCTATATCTCCTTCGATAAAAAGCACTTTTTGTGGACAATCTATATTGGCAAAGCCGCCTAATATTTCTCCACCAAGGCTTAAATCACAAGTTAGTTTTTGAATAAACCATGTTTTCCCCCCTTTGGGAGCACCGGCAATAAGAGTAACGTGCCCTTTTGGAAGTAATCCAGGTACAGCAAAGTCTATTCGACTATGCCTGTTTGGATTAGGCTTTCTAACTAAGCCGTTTAAGTCTAGTGGCCGCTCAATACTGTTGTCATAATCAAACAATTGTTTTCACCCTTTCTGGCAGTTTTATTCCCCTTTCATAATTTGATAAGGGAAACTACCATTGACAAAATCGTATCATTTAGTTTACATATTGTCAACTAATATGTTGCTTGACAGGAAGCATTATTCTTGCTATAGTTACACTATACAAATGTAAAGGGGTGCTAATCTTGAGCGAAATCGGAAATATAATAGCAAGGTACAGGGAAATGCAAGGCTTGTCTCAAAGAAAGCTTGCTTCTTTGATTGGATTATCCCATGGATATCTAGCTAAAATCGAAAAAGGTACGGAAAATCCATCATTAGAAACATTAAAGGCAATAGCAGAAGGTTTAGGAATCCCTGTTTCAAAACTACTAAAAGACAATCAGAACAATAATTTCGATTGGTTTTATCAGTTACCGGTTGAATATCAGGAGTTTCTCAAAGACATTAATAGCCGTGAATATATAAGATTAGCATATTTTATGTACGCAAATAAATACCCTTCAAGTTCCGTTAAGGGACTGCTGTCGTTACTATGGCATTTCGCAAACAAATATTCCAATATGGTTTCCGAGAGAAAGCCGAACAAAAGCCTGTTAGATACAATTAGTAGTGTATCAGAAGGATATTTTGAAACGGGTTTAAAACACGGGCTTTATGAGCGATGAGTTTCTTAATGATGGCCTATTAAGACAAAACCAGGATATATTTTCCGTTAGTACCTAGGCATTGATTTAAAAGTCTCCGCCTTGTTCGGTGCCCCACCGGGTAAAATAACCTGGCTGTATTCCGAACGACTTACCAGCCTACAATTAGTGGTAATAATATGGAAAAGCCATTATAAATTAATACACTGGGAGGACATACAAATAAAATAGATTGTCTTAATCGAAAAAAGTGTCGGAATGTATAATTACATATAAATGTAATCCTTTTGCGGCCTTTTAAGGGCCGCTTTTGTATTTATTAAGCGATTTAAGCAGCCGAGCCGCGCCAGACTTGGTTAAGCCTACAGGCTTAATACATACGGCCTGTAACCCGCGATGATACCATGGATGGTCACCCAAAAGGGGAGCGCACTCTGTGCCATATTACCGGACATGGGCAGAGTAGTAATAGCGACGAAGGTTGGAGATGAGGTTAGCTTAGATTCCCGTAAGGAAAAATGGAGGTGGTTACGATGTTAAAGAAACTGAAGGACTCCCTGGCCTATATCTGGCACAAAGTAGTATATGCCTTCACTGGTTGCCATAATATTCAACTGGTTGATACCAATAATTGCAAAAGCACAACTACAGTGGCGGTTGGCATGGTGGCCGGCTTAATGCTTACAGCGTTGGCATGGCCACTTATTAAATTCCTGGCCACTTCTGTTGCATTATTAGTAATGATGGTAACTTTCTACTTAATCGTACTGTTTGTGGTGGTTACCATGTTTTACTTCTGCATCAGGGCCGCTGGAACAATCATAGGCTAAGGATGCAAATTACCATCTGAAAGAATGTTAATCTGAAAGAATGTTAATCAAAGTAAGCCCGACCAGCAAATAAACAACTGGCCGGGCTTTTTCTGTGCCTATAAACCGATAAATATGGCTGGCAACCACAACTGCCGAAGGGAGATGTTCTATGTTTTCATTCGAAATGCTGCTTAACAAGGACGCTGCAGAGAAAAAGGCAGCCGGTCGGGGTGCCTACCACAAAAGTGGTCGTCGCGGAGCTAAGGGTGTCTCCAGTGTCATCCTACCCTTTGAAACCCTCGACCGCAGGCGTGAGCCCGGGTACCGGGCAAGCAGGTGCATTTGCTACAACCTTTACGAGGCTGCTTCAGGCACCAATGATTATCTAACTTCAACTCCATCAAAAGGTTAATATCAAAGGGGGCATGATAGTATGTCTGCACAGGACAAAAACAAAATCACTACTCTGGATTATAATAGAGTTGCTTACGATGACGACGACATTCACTTCGCAGAGATAGAGGGCAATTTAAACATTCCGGCTGAGCACGTGACTCTGGGTAACGTGACAATATTACGGCTCCTACCGCAGGAACTTCCGATAACGCTTCGTGAGCCCAGCGCCGCAATCAGGTCTGGGCTCTCTCCATTCTGGCCGGCAGATGATCCTGTTACAGACGAACTTTACTACAGACAGGCACTGGTTGAAGAAATAAACGGAAACAAAGACGTAGTACCGCTCCGCGAACTTGCCCTGAGTGGAAAGCCTCTAATCCAGCACGTCCTTGACTTTGAAGCCTGCGAGCGATTTAAGAAAACCCACCAACCAGCAGGGGAGCTATACCTGCATTCTTATTACGGTGTTGTCGAAGTGATTAAACGCTATTCCGAGACAAAGTGGCTCTGCCGGATAAACCACGCCGGCAACATAGAGTCCGATACCCATTATCCTGTCAACTTTGATCAGTTCTCCAATCGTCACCGCCTACTGACACAGCGAAGCAAAGTATTCCATCCTTCCGAATTGACTCCACTTGAACAGCTAAAAAAGATGAAGCCCGTCAATGAATACCTTTATGCAGGCTATTCCGATGTTCCCGTTGTGGCTGAAACCAAGGCCTGCTACAAAATAGTCCGCAAGAAGAAGGATATCGTAAAGGGTCAAATTACTGGTCACAGCACCGGATTAGAGAACAAGGTAAGAGCGTTAAATTACAGTAACAGGCAAATTGACAACACCATGAAGGGCCTGGACGAATTCGTGCGCATTCTGGCCAATCTGCCCCGGCCGGTTAAGACCAAAATGATATGCGGCGGCAAGAACAAACTCAAGACTGTCAAATATCGCGAAGCTCCCCGTGTTGTAGCCGTTGGTGAGGACACGGGACGATATTACATCACGCCTGCCTGGATGCTTTTCAATATCACCAACGGCAAGCGCTACCGCTGGCAAGATCCATCCTCTTATGAAGTGCCCGAGCCACCAACCTGGTTTACCTATGACCCGGCTTCAGAGGATCCGGGATACAATGGCTACCTGGCGGAAGTACCGGAGATAATCGAAAAAGATAAAACAACTCCGCAAGCAGTTTACATGAACAAGAGAAATGCTCTGACAATGCTCCTGGAGAAGAAAGCCTGGTACTGGCAGCAACCACCAACTACAGCCAGACAGTTCGGTATCTCAAAAATGACAATCCGCTGGTCAAAGCCGCCTCTAATGATCAACCACCCTCTGGCATTAATAGGGTTCACCTATAACAGCAACAACTACAGCCTACCAGTATACATAAGCCCCAACAGCGAAATCTCTGTTAAAACGAGAAACCGCGAAGTTGGGGCTTTCCTGTGCCGCTATGTCCTCACCAAGCTGGCTGAGGCATTAGGTAGAATTGTTTAGCCCTTGATGATTTTGCAGGGGAGGCCCCTTATTATGTAGGGGCCTCCCCTGCTTTAATATCACTAAAACGAGGAGGAAGTTAGATGAGTAACGAGACATTCAGCCCGGAGAAATACCTGCGCACATTGACAAGGCGGCGCAAAGTCAAAGACAGCCGGGGTAACGACACTTGGGTTGAGGAAACCCACGTCTACCTCGATGTCAAGTACCGCATTCTCTGGTTCCGGCAGGTGTACCCTGAAGGCTACATTGAAACAACCGAACTTGCTACCAACGAACAGTTTGCCCGTATTGAAGCTACAGTCTACGACCGCGATCCGTCAGACGGCGGTAAGCGCCTCGCCAAAAGCCGCAGGCAGGTTATGGCTAACGACTTTAGAGATTACGTGGAAAAGGCTGAGACACAGGCTATCGGCAGGGCGCTAGCTTTAGCTGGTTTCGGCACACAATTCTGCGACGACCTTGATGACAGTGAAACCTTAGCTGACAGCCCTGTATCCGGTAACGGCAACAAGCCCAGGAACAGTAACGGCGCTGGCAAGCAAAATAATAAGAATACTTCTAACGGAAACCATCAGGCAGCCTCAATAGCTAAGTCCCCAGTTAACACAGCGGCTGAAACCAGGGATGTCGCACTTCTCTACAAAGCAGCCGCCCAAAAGGGCCTAAGTAGAGAAGAAACTGACTTAATCGTCCTCTATAAGTACCAGAAAGATAACGCCTCCCTGTTAAACGACGATGAGTTCGCCGAAATGTTGAACGGTATCCAAAAGACCCCCGCGGAACGGCTGACTGACTTTGCCGCCCGGTTGAGAGTTTCCATGGAAGAAGAAGGTGTTGCCTGAGTATATAGCCCGCTCCAATTGACCGGAGCGGGCATTCCATTATCCTTTAAAGGAGATGATGAGAATGTTGTTACCTCAGACCGCCGAACAAGATTTCCTGCCTACTATACCTGCAAAGGCAGCCAGGCGGTTTACCACAATGGCAACAAATGCAGTGAACAACCTTGTCCAGAGTACCGTTGCCAAGTTAAAGCAGATTGAACAGGACATGGTATCCCAGTTCATGGAACGGGATAACCAAATCAGGGATTTCATAAGGGCTATAGCCATAGGCGAACACATACTTATGATCGGCCCCCCGGGTACAGGTAAGAGCCTGTTAGCCCGAACCGGCTGCAGCTATATCGAGGGTGGCCGCTACTTTGAATGGCTCCTGAACAGGACTACTGACCCCTCTGCTTTGTTAGGCCCCTACTCACTTAAGGCCATGGAGCAAGACCGTTTTGTCCGCAAGTACGACGGTATGTTGCCGTGCGCACACGTGGCCTTCCTGGACGAATTCGGGAAGGCCAACGAGCCTGTGCTGAACATCTTGCTTTCCATTCTGAACGAGCGTGTGTTCCACAATGACGGTAAGCCGGTACCGGTACCATTGAGAACCCTGGTCGCCGCCTCTAACGAGTGGCCGGAGGAGGACGGCCTGCAGGCCCTAGTGGATCGCCTGCTATTCCGCCACCAGATAACAAGAATCAAAGACCCGGCTAAACGGGTGCAGTTGCTCAAGATGACGGTGGAGCGCCGGTGCAACATCTATAAAGCCAAACATCCAATTACCATCACACTTAATGAGCTGGAGGCACTCTCGGAATATGTTAATACCATTGATGTGCCCGATATGGTTTACCGTGCCTTTGAGAAGCTGTTACGCACCATGGAAACGGAGCACGGAATTATAGTATCCGACAGGAGAGCTGCCGCCTGCATCAAGGTGCTGCAGGGCGAGGCCGCCTTGAACGGCAGGACTCAGGTAACCCTGTCTGACATTACGGCAGTTAATAACGTCCTGTGGGAGCGCCCGGAGGACATTCCCAAAGTTGAAGAGGAAACAGCCAGGCTGGCTGATCCATTCACTCTTGAACTACGCAAGCTGGTAAAACGCATAGACGAGATCCTGGCTTCCAGCACCAACATCCCGGACAGGGCGGAACGCACGCGCAAGGCCATTGAGGCAAAGGTTCATTACGAGGAGGTGATAAACAAGCTGTCAAGCCTCGCCAGAGAGGCCAAGGATAGTGGACAAGACGTTACCAGGATTGTTGAGCAGCAAAGACGCGCCATCGCCCTGAAAGATGAAATGATACGCTCCTGCTTGGGCATAGGCACAGAACAGACTGAAACCGAATCTCCAGTTTGAAAGGAGTAATCTGTTTCATGATAAATACAAGCCAGTCCCCTCCGCTCTCTATTGCCCAGTTATTCTGGCTGACGGAAAATCCGGATACAGTGGATAAAAGCAACCAGGTAGTGCGGCAGGATGTCTATGACGGTGATTTATACACCGATACCATCAAAGACTCACCGGCCCTGCAAGCCATGATTGATAAGGGCAGAGAATTCCTGCCGGTCTTTGACTGGTTCGCCCAGGACTTGTTTATTTCGTTGTTCAAGGTGGAGCCGGAGATATTGCCGGACGATGAAATTAACGATCGTGCCATTATAAATAAGCGCATTGTCGAAAGGCTTTTTGAATCCGAGGACTTTCAAAGAATCCGGGGCATGACCCAATTGGATCCTATTACCTCTGCCCTTGGTACTCAGGTTCTGGCTGAGAAAACAATCCGTCAGTTAGAGTCAAACAGGCAGGAAAATGGCCGGGATAGCACCGGTAATGATACAAAAGGACAGCCTGCCGGTAATCAGCAAATGGAAAGAGATACAGTACCCGACTGCATAAACGGAACAGAGCACACCGGTGTCAAAGTAACCTTTTCTACATTTGATATCAACGGAGAGGATGAACATAACATTATTGACGCCGTCACTACCGCTTCCCGGGAGGCGGCTGACGAAATCAAGGAACTCATGGAACAAGTGCAACAATGGGGATTGGAGCCCGGTAATCCTTCTCTCCGCATCAGCTTTGAGAACAAGCGCAGGGCCTTGGAGAAACTGCGTTCCAGCCCAAACTTAAAAGAACTGGCCGGTCTGGTTGGCCGCTTTCGAAGCCTGGCCCGGCAAGTGTTCCGAAAGAAAAGGGAAGATGGTGCCATTACAGTCAACAGCGTTACCACCGGTGGCAACCTGGAACAGGTGCTCCCCACGGAAAAGATGATGCTCGCCCGGCCCGCCACCAGGCTCGACTTCATGAGGAGGTACCACCAGAAGGAACTCCTTCAGTACCAGAGCAAGAACCAGCCAGCCGGAAAAGGCCCGTTGGTTGTCTGCTGTGATGTAAGCGGCTCAATGGCGGGCAAACCGGAACAGTGGAGCAAGGCTACCGTCCTGGCCCTGGCGGAGGTAGCCCAGCGCCAGAAGCGGGACTTCGCTGCTATCTACTTCAACACCGTGGTACAGGAGACCTGGGTCATCCCCCGCTCCACTTGGAATCCGGCGGCCATTATCGAAATGGCAGAAGTTGCCCCGTCCGGCGGAACCAACTTCGAGGCCCCGCTTGCACGGGCATTGGATATTATCAATGAAAGCCGCTTCTGTAAGGCAGATGTAATCTTCATAACTGACGGTCACTGCGTTGTAAATGAGGAATTCCTGAAGACATTCAACAAAACCAAGCAACAAAAGGGATTCGCCGTGTTTACAGTACTCATAAATATCGGTAACAAAGCTTCCACCATCATGGTTGAGCAGTTTTCAGACGAAGTTGTTACTGTAAGTTCTCTGGCGCAGTTGGATGAAGACAGCTCCAGCCAGCTTTTCAGAAGCATTAATGACAGGGGCAGGCCTTCTTAATTGAGGCCTGCCCCCTTTACTATTTCAAAACTCTTGGAGGTGTTGCTGATGTCATTCCTGGCTATTACCCCAACCGGTAACGTACAACTGAATAATGAAGCTCTGCTCGGTCACCTGGAATTCCACACTGTTCCGGATTTGCGGATTCAAAAAAGCGACCTGGCCTCACTTTGGTTGAAGCACAATCTTCCAAATGAATTCCTCCCCGGCGAGATCCGCCCCTGTGATGCTTTCAGAAGAGCAACGGCATCCGCACAACAAACGGTAACCGTAAACTGGAACGGCGGACAGTACAAAGCGCGGCTGATGATCCGTGAGATTAAGAGTAATAATGAGGAAATCACACGGGCACTGGTAAGGGAAGTCATCGACGGCAGAAATGAAGTACTGGACTATGCAACAGCTGGTAAGCTGACCTTCCGCCGCAAGAATAACAGCATCCACATCCAGCGGGATCCGTACCTTCACCCTGAATACAATTATTATGGGATTCTCGATAGGATTGAACGAACCTACAATGAATTCATCAACTACCACACCCGCGATACCGTCCGTAATTTGGTAAACAAGGTGATTAACTCTGCCAACCCGGTAAACATCATCCCCCGTAGCCAGGGTAAGTTTATCCCAAAGAATAACTACTACCTGCTGCTGGGCTTGAAGGGCCTGCTGGAAGAACTGCGGCCATACGCAAAAGGTGAATGCGGCATGGATCTGATCCCCATCGTTAACACGGCTGAACAAAGGGAGTTGGTAGCCCGCCGGGCTAGCATCGAGATTGCAGGTGAACTTGACGCACTGGTTGCCGAATTGGCAGAACACCTACAAAAAAGCGGTGATAACAGCTTGAGCACCGTACAGCGCCTCACCAGCCGTGCCATTGAGTTGCAGGAACGGGTGAGGGAATATGAAAAACTGGTTAACGTCCGCATGAATGTCCTCCGCGCCCAGCTGGCCGAGTTTATCAGCCGGGTAACTCCGGAGGAAAGCCGACAAGCTATCTAAACACTGCCCGCGTCCCTACCGGTGATTTTAGTTCTTTAATCCAGAGGAGGTAAGATAAAATGATTCGCACGATTATTAAGCTATATAAGTACTGGCGCTGGCGGAGAAATTGGTTCCACTATCTGAAATCTGTTAAATAAAGCAAAATACCCAAGCCCCTGCTTTCACACGGCAGGGGCTTGATATTTAAGGAGGTGACCACTATGTACGAGATCATTTGTCCTCTTTGCGGCAGGTCGTGTTACTCTGCAACCCGGCCGGAATGGTTAAAGAACAAGACCTGTCCCTATTGCGGTTATCCGCTTTTTGAAAATGAGCAGGACAAAACATCGGCTGACAGTGTTAATGATGGATAATGCTCTGTTAATGGAACACCGCGCATAACTGAAAGGAGTGACGACATTTGTCCTTTGAATACACTGACATGTCCACTCTTACTGTCCGGGAACTCTTGTCGATGACGCTACGTGAAAGCCCGTACAGCCAGGTTATAGAGGAGTTGACTTCCCGGTTTACATCCTTGAGGGATCTAACAGATTTAACCTTCACCGAATTGGCTGGGATTAAGGGTATCGGCCCCAGCAAGGCTTCTTCATTACTGGCCTCCCTTGAACTGGCCAAGCGCATATACACTGCAACTCCGGAGGAATACCCGGTAATCCGCTCGCCGGAAGACGTTATCGCTCTTGTAATGCATGAAATGCGATATTTAGACAGGGAACACTTCCGGGCGCTGTTGCTGAACACCAAGAACTGTATCCTCAGAACTGAAATTATCTCTATTGGTACGCTGAATTCATCGCAGGTGCATCCTCGTGAGCTGTTCAAGGGCGCCGTAAAGCATAGCGCTGCTGGCATTATCTTGGTTCATAACCACCCCAGTGGTGATCCAACCCCGAGCAAGGAGGACATGGAGATAACCAACCGTTTGGTGGAAGCAGGTAACTTGCTCGGGATTTCCATCCTGGATCACATCATCATCGGGGACGGCAAGTTCGTCAGCTTCAAGGGTAAGGGCCTTATTTAGTACACAGGTATGGTAATTATCCCTCCGAAAGGATGATAATCATGGAATTACCGAAAGGTCACCTCTCAATCAGTCAAATCCGCTGCTACCTGCGCTGCCCCATGGAATATTACTTCCGATATATCGAGGGAATTCCTACGCCGCCAAACGGCAGCCTGGCCTTGGGCCGGGCTGTCCACAAGGGCATTGAGCATTACTTCCGGCAAAAACTGAATACAGGTGAAGGGCCTACACTCGCCGAAGTGCTGGATGCCTTTGCCACGTCATTTGAGCAGTACAGCCAGGAAGTGGACTGGGGACATGAGAACCCCGGTAAATCCAAAGACGATGGCGTAAACTTGCTTAAGTTATACATTCAGGAGAAAGCACATCTGGTTATTCCTAAGGCCGTCGAATGCCAGGTTATGATACCGTTGGCCGGGACTTACTTGATTGGCTACGTTGATCTTATCACCGAGGCCGGCGATGTCATAGATCACAAAATGCTCTCCCGGACGCCGCCGGAGGACAGGGCAGAGCACGATATCCAGTTGACTTGCTACGCTCTGGCCTACCTGACAATCTACGGTGAAATACCGCAGTCGGTTCAGCTAAATTGTCTGGTTAGAAATAAGTCGCTGAAAATAGTAACCCGCTCAGCCACCCGTAGTTTACAGGATATAAACTGGTTTAACCGCCTTACAGAAGATGTAGCTAGGGCAATCAGGGCCGGGATATTCTATTCAAACCCGGACAACTTTATGTGTACTCCTACCGCCTGTGGGTATTGGGAGTTGTGTCACAGTGGCAGGGAATGCTAATTACTTTCATTCTCTGAGCCCGAATTTCATTGTGCAACCTTGTATGCTCTGAACATGTAGTCAGCAGAAGGTTATCCGGATTGTTATTTGTTTTGTCACCGTCGATATGGTGAACTACCTCATCTGGCTTTAGATAACGCCCGATTTTCTCTTCCATAACAAGTCGGTGCTGAAAAACATAACCATTACTTGCATGTGGGTGATCCGGTTTAAAACAGTAGATGTAACCATCACTATGTACGGTCGCACCACCCTTCCAGTTAGGATTATCTTTCCCCTTTCTGTTAATAGTTAATTTAAGCTCACCCTTAATAAACCGGTGCCTTGACGCACAATTTCTCGAACAGTATCGCCCGTTTCCCCGCTTAACATCACAAAGCGGCGCCATAAAACTACGGCCACATTCTGGATTTTCACATATTCTAGGGATTCTTTTGTGACGACATTTCTTTCTGTCCTTCATTCATGATTCCTCCAATCCGGTATAGTTAAAGAAGGATAATACCGGCAGGAGGAAAGTGATTTGTAACAGCGGAACACGAAAATATACAAACAGAAAAAGCCTTTACCTAATCAAGTAATGGCTTTCTTATGGTGTGACCACGCGATTTTGTTGAAGAACTTAATCTTGGGTATTCAATATATGGGACTTCGGGAGGATTTTCCTTGACAGCAGAGAATAATATGGCAGGGTAGGTTTGAGGATTGGAGGGTAAGTAGAACAAAGAATCCTCAATTCTGAGGGCTATAGGAAAGTTATGGTAACAACCTGGATCCCGTGTCAGTTCTCGTCTTCCGCTCCATTTTATGTGGCGACATAGCCAAGTGGCTAAGGCAGAGGACTGCAAATCCTCCATTCCCCGGTTCAAATCCGGGTGTCGCCTCCAGATATTACCGATTATAGCAAGGCTCTCATTGATTGAAAGCCTTGCTGTTTTATTTTAAATGATACAGGAGTAGAATTACAATTGCTGGTGATTAGTTTGAAATTCCAAAGGGTCATTTCAGAAAATAAAGAAAGATATATACTAACAGACTCCAAGGGTGAACCTGTCTGGCCTGTCCTAAAATATATTAAGTATAAAGATTATGGTGGTAGCCCGGAACAGTTTACGAGCGTATTGCCACCACTTAAAGTTATTCTTCGAATTTCTAGAACAAGAACAAAAAGTTTACAATAAAATCTACATTGATGATATGGCTGTCTTCATAGACGGCTTCAAAGTACCCATTGTAGCCTTAAAATAACACACTAGCGAAGAAATTAAGGTTCCACGTATAAGCTTCAACAATAAACATGATAATAACGCCTCACCACCAGCAGGAAATGGAGGTATTATATCGAATATTTGATTTCATAGGAGTTCCCCCTTCAATCGTTATTATTTATTTGGTCACTAATTAAATTCGACATTAGGTGTGGAGATTGCTTCCTTATTTAGCTAACATTCCTTAATTTATAGGTGCGGGTAGTAATATTTGTATTTTTCGAGGGAACTAATAAATATAGATTGAATCAAGCTATTGTATAATAAGTAATAACTAGTTATAATATTGTGGTGTCCCGGTAAGTAATAGATCATATTTATCTAACAAGTTCCCAAATTCACTAATAATAAACATATCGCGTATCTTTTGCAATCGAATTCGTAATCAAAAACTTTTTTCAGGAGCACTCGGGGGGGTAAATGTGAAAAAAATCACGAACCACAAACGGATTCAAGTTACCATTAACAAACGCAACATTGAAGTATATGATGACCTAACCATTCTGCAGGCCTTATTGCAGGAGGATATCCAGATTCCGCATCTCTGCTATGATATCCGGCTTGAACGGTCAAACGGCAACTGCGGGCTATGTGTGGTTGAGTTAAGTGACCAAAACGGCGTAAGGGATGTAAAAGCGTGTCAGACCCCGATTAAAGAGGGTATGGCAATCGTTACCAATAGTGCCAAGCTGGAAAGCTACAGGAAAATTCGTCTTGAGCAAATCCTATCCGACCACAATGCGGATTGTGTTGCTCCCTGTGTGATGACTTGTCCGGCAAACATCGATATTCACTCTTATCTTCATCATGCGGCGAACGGTAATTTCGAGGCAGCGCTACGCGTGATTAAAGATAGCAATCCGTTCCCGGCTGTGTGCGGCCGCGTCTGCCCGCATCCCTGTGAGAAACAGTGCCGGCGCAATCTGGTTGATTCACCGGTGGCCATTAACAATGTCAAGCGGTTTATTGCCGACTGGGATCTATCTCGCAAGCAGCAGTGGATTCCACCTAAAAATCGTACCACCGGGAAGAAAGTTGCAATTGTCGGCGCGGGTCCCTCCGGTCTTTCAGCTGCCTATTACAGCGCAATTCAAGGTCATGACGTGACGGTGTTTGAACGTCAACCTCTGGCCGGGGGAATGATGCGTTATGGTATTCCTGAATACCGGCTGCCCAAATTGACGCTGGATCAAGAGATTGGGATTATTAAGAGCCTGGGCGTAAAGATCATGACGGGGAAAGCGCTCGGTACCCACATTATGCTTGAGGACCTGCGTAAGGATTTTGACGCTGTTTATCTTGCGATTGGCTCATGGCGTGCAACCCCTTTGCATATTGAAGGAGAAAATTTGAAAGGGGTATGGCTAGGCATACAATATCTCGAACAGGTGGCCAGCGGCGTGGACCTGCCGCTGGGGGACACGGTTGTGGTTATCGGTGGCGGAAATACAGCGATCGACTGTGCCCGCACCGCTCTTCGTAAAGGGGCCAAGTCCGTAAAGCTGATCTATCGCCGTACCAGGGAAGAAATGCCTGCTGAACCTATTGAAGTAGAGGAAGCCTTATATGAAGGGGTCGAGATGCTCTTCTTAATGGCGCCGGGCAAGATTGTCCCTGAGGGGTGTAAGAAGAAACTGCATTGCATCAAGATGGCTCTTGGCGAGCCGGACCGCTCCGGCCGCCGTCGTCCGGTCCCGGTCGAGGGCAGGGATATAGTGATCGAGGCAGATACGGTAATTGGAGCCATCGGGCAAAGCACAAACACCCAATTCTTGTATCATGACCTGCCGGTTAAGCTGAACAAGTGGGGTGATATCGAAATTAACGGTAAGACCTCACAGACTTCTGAATTCAATATCTTTGCCGGAGGAGACTGTGTTACCGGACCTGCTACCGTCATTCAGGCTGTTGCGGCAGGCCGTCGCGCGGCTGAGGCGATGCACAGTTTGCTGACCAAAGGTTATGTTAAGGAAACACATAGTGACTATAGCTGTAGCCGTGGTACCCTGGAAGACCTGCCAAGAGGTGAATTTGATCGATTGCCCAGGCTTGAACGTGCAAGAATGCCGGTTCTTTCCCTTGCTGCTCGTAAAGGCAATTTCAATGAAGTTGAATTGGGGTACACGGAAGAATCGGCAAGAGAGGAAGCACGCCGCTGTCTTCAATGCGGCTGCGATAAGCGGTACAATTGCGATTTAAGAAAAGAAGCAAGCTATCATGGAATTGAATATGTTAAACCGGCTCATGAACGTCCGTATATCCCTATCGTTGAAGATCATCCGATTATAAGGCGCGATCATACCAGGTGTATCTCTTGCGGGCGCTGTATCGCTGCCTGTGCTGAGGTTGAAGGGCCGGATATTCTCACCTTCTATATGAAACATGGCCGTCAACTAGTTGGTACCAAAAGCGGTCTTCGCCTTGAAGATACGGATTGCGTCAGTTGCGGTCAATGCGTGAATGCCTGTCCCTGTGGAGCACTCAATTACCGCAGTGAAGAAGGAAAAGTCTTCAGGGCGATCAATGATCCCGGCAAAACCGTTGTTGCCTTTGTCGCACCTGCAGTACGCAGTGTTATATCCTCGCATTTTGGTATACCGTTTGATGAAGCCTCTTCTTTTATGGCTGGCCTGCTCAAAAAGATGGGCTTTGATAAGGTTTTTGACTTCACCTTTGCGGCAGACCTGACTATTGTCGAAGAAACAACAGAGTTCTTAAATCGCATAGAGAAAAAAGGTGTCATACCTCAATTTACGTCTTGCTGTCCCGGGTGGGTAAATTTTGTTGAAAGGCGCTACCCTGAAATGATCCCACACCTTTCAAGCTGTAAATCCCCACAAATGATGATGGGCGCAACCGTAAAAAATCATTACACCAGGCTGAGCGGCATTGATAAAAAAGACTTGTATGTCGTTTCTATCGTTCCCTGTATTGCTAAGATATCTGAAGCTGACCGTCCTGAATTCGCTTCTGACGGAATCCGCGATATTGATGCTGTCCTCACCTCAAGCCAAATGCTTGAAATGGTGCACCTGAAGCGGATTGATACCCGGGAAATTATCCCGCAAGAATTCGATGAGCCCTACAAGCAAGTTTCCGGTGCAGGTATTCTCTTTGGTGCATCGGGTGGGGTTGCAGAGGCAGCCCTGCGGATGGCGGTCGAGAAACTGACCGGAAAAGCTCTGACTGAACATCTGGACTTTGAAGAAATAAGAGGTTTTGAGGGGGTCAAAGAGTCTACTGTTAAAGCCAACGGCACAAAAGTCCGCGTTGCTGTCATTAGCGGTCTACAAAATGTCGAGCCAATCATTGAAAAAATTATCCAAGGTGTAGACGTTGGTTATGACTTGATCGAAGTTATGGCATGCCCCGGTGGGTGCATCTGTGGGGCAGGGCACCCTGTTCCGGAGAAGATTGACGAACTAGAAAAACGCCAGCAAGTACTGGTGCATATCGATCAGATTTCGCAATATCGTAAATCCCAGGAAAACCCTGATGTTCTAAGGCTGTACAAGGAATTTTACGGGGAAGCAAACTCTCAGCTTGCGCATGACTTGCTGCATACCCACTATAGCCCGGTAAGGCATGACCCGGTTTATAGTACTAATAGAAAGAAGGCCGACTCTGCGTTTAAAACCAGAGAGCTTACCATTTGCATATGTGAATCCTGTTCAGGCAGGGGATCGGTTGAGCTTTTCAATGGAATCAAAGCAAAGATCAAACAGCAGAAGATGGATTCCTTCATTGAAGTGAAAACAATCCGCTTAAAAGAAAACCATCCGGTTGAATGGGTTTATATGACCCTTGACGGAAAACAAATTCAAGAGTTCAATCTCGACAACCTTTATCAGCGTATAATCCAGACAAAATAAACCTGAATTAACCCAGGCAAAGCAGAATCAAGACAGAAGAAATCGGCAGAATAATTAATGAATTGGCGTTACCTGCATTTAAGAGGAAATCCTATGCTATGCGGTAGTTATAGTAGAAGTCTCCTACTTGATTACAATGCCTGGACAAAGACGACCTCGCGGGGGCTGTTGGAGAACTTTTCTGGCGGTAAAGATGCCGCCGCGCTATGTTCTTTCTACACATAGCGATAATATTTACTGTATTTGCGGGGACTTGGTTTCACGGCTTTATGACAAATCCGGGTGTCGCCTCCCCAAAACCAGTAACGGCAAGGTTTTCAGAGATGGAAAACCTTGCCACTTTTATTTTATATTTCTTTTTAGTCACA
>JGI12104J13512_1001648_pt1 | contig 15823 bp, 13 predicted proteins | sample TerdegcTABiofilm_FD_13512 | JGI IMG/M metagenome (IMG submission 13512)
GGCGGCGCTTCTGACGAGCCGTGCCATTGGAGACCGGCTCGAGTGCATTTTCGTGGACAACGGCCTTCTGCGGCGGAACGAGGCGGCGGAGGTGCTCGAAGCGTACGAGACGCTGGGGTTGAAGGTCCACTTCGTCGATGCCTCGGCCCGTTTTCTCGATGCCCTCGCGGGAGTCGTCGAGCCGGAGCGAAAACGAAAGATCATCGGAGAAGTCTTCGTCCGCGTCTTCGAGGAAAAAGCCGAGGAGATCGGCGGTGCGGAGTGGCTCCTTCAGGGAACGCTTTATCCCGATGTGATCGAGAGCGGCCACAAAGGCAAGGGAGCGGCGGTGATCAAGACCCATCACAATGTGGGCGGACTGCCCGAGATGATGCGTCTCGCCGTGCTCGAACCGCTTCGGGATCTCTTCAAGGATGAGGTGCGGAAGATCGGTGCCCTGCTGGGACTTCCGGAGCGCATTCTCGAGCGGCATCCCTTTCCGGGGCCTGGGCTCGCTGTACGCTGTCTCGGCGAGATCACGCCGGAAAGACTGGATGTGTTGCGCAGGGCCGACGCGATCTTCCTTGAGGCCATTCGGGATGCCGGTCTCTATCGGAAGATCTGGCAGGCCTTCTGCGTTCTTCTTCCTGTGCGCAGTGTGGGCGTCATGGGAGATGTCCGTACCTACGCGGAGGTGGCGGTGCTCCGTGCCGTTGAGGCCCAGGACGGCATGACCGCTGACTGGTACCGCCTGCCGGAGGATCTGGTGGATACGGTATCGCGACGGATCTGCAACGAAATTCCCGGCATCAACCGGGTTGTGATGGACGTGACGGGGAAGCCTCCCGCGACCATCGAGTGGGAGTAGTCCGGTGGAGTATGCCGAAGCGCTCCGGAGGCGTTTGCGCGCCTTCGCGGAGGGGAAAGAGACCCTGGATGACGTGGTTGAATTCATCGCCGGTTTGCCCTACGCCGAGCGGGGTGATGTCCGCCTCGACGGGCATCGCAGTGTCCGACGCGGTATCGGAGAGATCATTCTCTGTCAGGGGAAGTCTCCGGATCAGCTTCGGGACATTGCCGCACTTCTTCGGGAGCGCCCCGGAAACACGCTGTTCAGTCGCATGACCCCTGAACAGGCGGAGATCGTGGCACGCGAACTGGATGACCTGGTCTATCATCCTCTTCCCCGGATGGGCGTTTTTCAGGTGGAGGAGCCTCGCTCCCGCGGGACCTCCGTCGCGGTGGTGAGCGCCGGTGCCGGGGATGTGCCTGTAGCTGAGGAGGCTGCTCTGGTCGCCGCCTTTGCGGGGTGCCGGGTGGGGCGTTATTTCGACGTGGGCGTCGCGGGCCTGCATCGTCTTCTCGATGTGCTTCCGGAACTGCGGAAAGCGGATGCCCTCGTTGTCGTGGCCGGTATGGACGGGGCGCTTCCGAGCGTTGTGGCGGGACTTGTGGGATGCCTTGTCGTGGCCGTCCCCACGTCGGTGGGATACGGGGCGTCCTTCGGCGGCCTCGCACCGCTTCTGGCCATGCTCAATGCCTGCAGCAGCGGGGTCGTGGTGGTGAATATCGACAACGGTGTCGGCGCCGGCGTGGCTGCCGCGCTCGCTTCCCGTTCCGGCATGTGGTGGAACGGACACGAGGAAGCTCCCGACGCGTAACAAGCCGTGTCGGTGCGGAGCGGAAAGGGGGGATTCCATGCCCTTCGTCCTTGCAGTGAGCGGACTGAAGAACTCCGGAAAGACCACGCTCTGTGGAGTGCTTTTGGAGTGTCTCCGGCGGAAGGGACTGCGGTGCGCGTATGTAAAACACGGATCTCACCGGGTGTGCAGCAACCCCGGAACGGATACGGGCAAATTCGTCGAGGCCGGATTTCCTTCCGTATGGTGGGGAGAGGACGGTCTCCGCGTCGAGCTTGGGAACGTTCGTCACGCCTCCTCCGGGGTGGCCTCTTCGCCTCTTGCCGACGGGGAGATTCTTGCGGAGATGACGAGCCGTTTCTTTCCCGGTTTCGACCTGGTTCTCCTGGAAGGTGGCAAGCATCTCACTCTTCCGCGCATCTGGGTGGGGGCCCCCGAGACGGTTCCCGAAGACGTGAAGGGAATCATCGCTTTTTACGGAGAAAATTCCGGTGATGCGGCAGCGGAATGTGCGAAGGAGTCCTCCCGTCAGGGGGAAGATGCGTCTTCCGGCGGCGCAGTGCTCCGCTTTACCCGCGGCGAGGAGGCACCCCTTGCCGCGATGGTGGAGAATTTGGTTTTGAGGGGGCGAGCACCGCTTGAGCTCTATGTGGGTTCTTCTCGGCTTGCCCTGAAATCCTTTGTGGCGGAATTCATCCGCGGTGCGCTGGAGGGCATGCTGCGTTCGCTGAAGGGAGGGGCCGACTTCCACAGGGGAGTTTTTCTCGCGGTGCCTCCGGAAAAGGACGCGGAAGCCCACGAGGACGGAGAGCGGCTGGAAAGGATATCGGAGGCGTAGTGCGGCAAAAAAGGGCGTTGTTTTTCGGAATTTTCCCTTGTGCCCCGCACTTCTGCTGTCTATAATGGTGGGCACTTCGGCGGCGTGCCCCGCACGCCGCCGAAAATCGCGTTCATCACTTCTTAAGGAGGTCGTTTGGAATGCAGTTGTACTGGATTGTCGGAGGTGCCGGGGCGTTGGCGTTGCTCTATGCGGTCATCTCCATGGGAAAGATCACAGCGTTTCCCGTGACGAACGCACGGGTGGAGGAGTTGTCCGGCATCATCCAAAAGGGTGCCATGGCGTTTCTCTTCCGTGAATACCGTTGGCTCGCTCCTTTCGTCGTAATTGTTGCGGCGCTTCTCTGGTTCAAGATCGGTGCAGCTTCCGCAGTCTCCTTTGCCTTCGGCGCGCTCTGCAGCGCCCTGGCGGGGTTCCTCGGCATGCGGATCGCCACGAAAGCGAACGGAAAGACCGCCTTCGCCGCGACGGAGGGGATGAACAGTGCTCTGCGCATCGCTTTCACGGGCGGCACTGTGATGGGCATGTCCGTGGTGGGTATCGGTATCCTCGGTGTCGTCGCCTCCTATCTGCTCTTCCGTGATCCCAACGTCATCACGGGCTTCGGGTTCGGTGCCAGTTCCATCGCGCTTTTCGCCCGCGTGGGGGGCGGCATCTACACCAAAGCCGCCGATGTGGGAGCGGACCTGGTGGGCAAGGTGGAGGCGGGAATTCCCGAGGACGATCCCCGCAATCCCGCGGTCATCGCGGACAACGTGGGGGACAACGTGGGAGACATCGCCGGCATGGGGGCTGATCTCTTCGAGTCCTACGTGAACTCCGTCATCGCCGCCATGGCCATCGGCCTCGCGGCCTTCGGAGACAGGGGCGTCGCCTATCCGCTTCTTCTTGCCGCCCTGGGCATCGTCTCCGCCGTGCTCGGCACCTTCTTCGTTCGGGTCAAGGAAGGGGGCGATCCCCAGATGGCGCTCCGCATGGGGATCATCTCCACGGGGGTTTTCATGGTCCTCGGGTCCTTCTTTCTCACCCGCAGTGTCTTCGACGGGGACAACACGCTCTTCTTCGCCGTGGTGGCGGGAGTGCTCTCGGGCGTGCTCATCGGCTACGTGACGGAGATCTACACCTCCGCGTCGTTCAAATCCGTGAAGGAGATCGCCCATGCCTCCGAGACGGGCGCTGCCACGAATATTCTCTCCGGCATCGGTGTGGGCATGAAGTCCACCATGATCCCCGTGATTCTCATCTGTGCAGCCATTCTTGTGGGAGTGAAATTCGGCGGGCTCTACGGCATCGCCTGTGCGGCGGTGGGCATGCTCTCCACGGTGGGCATGACCCTTTCCGTGGACGGATACGGCCCCATCGCGGACAACGCCGGGGGCATCGCCGAAATGAGTCACCTTCCCAAGGAAGTCCGGAAGATCACGGATCGCCTCGACGCGGTGGGGAACACCACCGCCGCCATCGGCAAGGGACTCGCCATCGGCTCGGCGGCGCTCACTGCGCTGGCGCTCTTCGCGGCCTACGCCACGGCGGTGAACCTGAGCGTCATCGATCTCAAGGATCCTCGGGTCATGGTCGGTCTTTTCCTGGGCGGCATGCTTCCCTTCTTCTTCAGCGCCCTTTCCATCCAGGCGGTGGGACGTGCGGCGGAGAAGATGATCGACGAAGTGCGGCGCCAGTTCCGGGAAATTCCCGGCCTCATGGAAGGGACCGCAGAGCCGCAGTACGAACGGTGTGTGGACATCTCCACCGCCGCCTCCCTGCGGGAGATGGTGTTCCCGGGTCTCCTCGCGGTGATTTCCCCGGTTCTCGTGGGATATATCCTCGGAGCGCAGGCTCTCGGCGGGTTGTTGGGCGGCTCCATCGTGACGGGGGTGATGCTCGCCATCTTCATGTCCAATGCGGGCGGTGCCTGGGATAACGCGAAGAAGTACATCGAAGAGGGTAACCACGGCGGAAAGGGGAGCGCTCCCCACGCCGCGGCGGTGGTGGGAGATACCGTGGGCGATCCTTTCAAGGATACCGCGGGGCCGAGCCTGAACATTCTCATCAAGCTCATGTCCGTGGTGGCCCTGGTGCTCGCACCGCTTTTCGTCTGATCACCCTTCAAGGTAAAAGCCCGTAGGGGGGCATCGCCCCCGTTTTTCACAGGGGGGAAGAGCGTCCGCTCCTCCCCCCGTCTGTTTGTCCGGAGGAGTGCGAGTCATGCATGCCGACCATGTGCGGCGGATAAAGGAGCGGCTGGATATCGTCGAGGTCATCGGCGATTACGTTCCCCTGAAAAAAGTGGGACGGAGCTTCAAGGGGCTCTGTCCCTTCCACGGTGAGAAGACGCCCTCCTTCACCGTCTCGCCCGAACGGCAGACCTATCATTGCTTCGGTTGCGGGCGGGGTGGGGACATTTTTTCCTTCGTCATGGAGACGGAAGGCATCTCGTTTTCCCAGGCCCTGGAGCTGTTGGCTTCCCGGGCCGGGGTTTCTCTCGAGCCGGTACGGAAAGGTGCTTCCGGAGGCGATGTGCGGAGCGTTTCGGCACTGGCACAGGAATTTTTCTCGGAGAGCCTTTCGGGGCCGGGGGGAATTTCCGGAAGACACTATCTGACGAAAAGAAATGTTCCGGAGCGCTTCTGGAAGGAGTTCGGTCTGGGGTGGGCACCCTCCGGCTGGGATTCCCTGTGGCGACATCTGCGGAGCCGGAACGTCGACGAGAAGGATGCCCTCGCCTGCGGCGTGGTCGTCGAAGGCAACAGAGGACTCTACGATCGCTTCCGCGGTCGGGTCATCTTTCCCATCGCGGATGTGTCGGGGCGCATCATCGCCTTCGGCGGACGGCTTGTGGACGGAGAAGGCGCGAAATATCTCAACAGTCCGGAGGGGGTCCTCTTTCGGAAGCGGGAGTGTCTCTATCTGCTGCACAGGGCCAAACAGTTCATGCGTGCCCGGGGACGGGCAATTCTCGTGGAAGGCTACATGGATGCTCTTCGGCTCCACATGGAGGGATTCGGTGAGGCCGTGGCGTCTCTCGGTACTGCGCTCACCTCCGAACAGGCGGATCTCGTCAAGCGATTCGCGCCGCGCTGTTATATCTGTTTCGACGCGGACGCGGCAGGGCAGGAGGCTGCGGTGCGAGGCATGTATGTGCTGCAGAGCCGTGGATTGGATGTGAGGGTGATCTCTCTGCCCGAGGCGAAGGACCCCGATGAGTTTCTCTCCGCTCCCGGAGGTCCCGCCCGTTTTGCCGCCTGCCTCGACGAGGCGATGCCTCTCGTGCGACATCATCTTTTCCTGCGAAGAGACGCCCTGCGTGATCCGACGCAAAGAGAACAGGCCACCAGAGATATCCTCAGCGGTGTTGCGCAGCTCTCTTCCCTTGATCTTGCCCCCTTTGTGCCGGAGGTCGCCGCTGCCTTCGGTCTTTTTGCGCATCAACTCGTCGAACTCGTCGAAAGAGAGAGAAAAGTTCTTTCCCAGTCTGAACAAGGGAAATCCTCCCTTTCCGGCGTATCTATAACTGGAGGGAAAGAAGAGGAAGCGACGGATCCGGTGGAAGCCGCGTTGCTCTTTCTCCTGTGGACGGACGCGAGCCGTCGGCGCAGCGCCTCCCCGGAGGGAATGCTTCCCCTCTTTTCGGAAGAGCGGCTTCGCCATATTGTCATGGCGCTTCTTTCCGGAGAGGTTCCGGAAGAACTGGAGGCGCGATGGCATGTCATCGGCGAAACCTATCCCCTTCGAGTGGTGGCTTTCGGAGGAGAATGGTGTGCCCGTCTCGAAGAGAAGGATGCGTGGAAAACGGTTGTGGGCCTCCTTGAGGCGAGAAACAGAAAACGGCAATATGAAGCCCTGCAGCTCAAATGTCGTCGTGGAGAAGCGACCGACGAGGATCTTCTGGCGTTACGGGACCTTGCGCAGAAGCTGAAGGGGGGCAAGGATTCGGCGTGACTGAACAGAGAAAGAAAAGAGAAGATGGCGACGCGGAAAAAAACGTCCCGGCGGAGGAAGCGACGCGATACGACCAAACTCCTCAGGAAAGGCGGAACGGAGCCGACGTGAAAAAGAAACGGAAGAAAAAGAGCATCGAAGGAGAAGGCGAGCCCTCCGGGTTCTCCGAGAGTATGGACATTTCCGGGAGTCGTGATGCCGAAAAGGCGGACGCATCCCCGGTGAAGCCGATTGATGGCGCCGGGAGAGAGACGGAGGGGACGGGGGCGCTCTCCCAATCGTCTGCAACCGCACGGAATGAAGAAATGGCATCGGAGAAAACACAGAAGCGTGCGAAGCGGAGCGACCGGAAAAAACAGGGGGATGTCTCTCCGGAAGGGGAGCCGATGGAGATTCCCTTGACACTGTCCGACGGCGAAGGCGCTCCTGCGGAAGCCCTGGATGGGGATGCGTCCTCTTCCGTCGAGGTTTCTTTTGCCGGCGAGGACGGGGAGGACATTTCGCTACCTGAGGGGGATGAGCTCTTTCTTGAGGAACCTCTCGCGGAGGATCTTTCCCTCTTCGGTGGTGACGAAGTGACCAGTCCGGTTCCCGTCGCCGCCGAACCTGTGGTGGTCGAGAGTCCGGATCCGGTGCTCGCGAGGGAACTGCCTCTCGAAGAGACGCAGAAGGATTATCTCCTTTTCCTTCCCCTCATTCAGGAAGGACAGAAGCGCGGCTACATCACGTTCGAAGAGATCGAAAAACAGCTTCCTCCGGAGTTTCTGAACAACCCGGAGACGCTGGACAAGCTTTATGAAGAGTTCACGCTTCTCGGGATCGAAGTGCAGGAGGAGACGAAGCGCGGCAAGGATGAATCCGTCTCCGACGAGGAGCTTGTCCCTCCGGCGGCGGGAGAGAGCATGGGTGTTCTCGAGGATCTTCCCCTGTCCGATCCCGTGCGCATGTACCTGCGGGAGATCGGCAAGATTCCGCTGTTGACGCCTGACGAGGAAGTGACGCTGGCCAAGCTCGTGGAGGCGGGAGACCCGAGAGGGAAGAGCGCTCTTGTGGAGGCGAATCTTCGTCTCGTCGTGAGTATCGCCAAGAAATACATCGGGCGGGGGATGCTCTTCCTCGACCTGATCCAGGAAGGGAACCTGGGACTCATTCGTGCGGTGGAAAAGTTCGATTACCGGAAGGGATACAAATTCAGCACCTACGCGACCTGGTGGATCCGTCAGGCCATCACGCGGGCCATCGCCGACCAGGCCAGAACGATACGCATTCCCGTCCACATGGTAGAGACCATCAACAAGCTCATCCGCGTGTCGAGACAGCTTGTGCAGCGCCTGGGGCGGGAGCCCACCGCGGAGGAGATCGCCCAGGAGATGGAGATCCAATCCGAGAAGGTGGAGGAAATTCAGCGCATCGCGCAGGAACCTGTTTCCCTGGAGACGCCTATCGGCGAGGAGGAGGACAGTCAGCTCGGAGATTTTCTCGAGGACAAAGATCTTCCGAGTCCGGAAGAGGCTGCGGCGAGCCAATTGCTCCGGGAGCAGCTGGATGACATGCTTGAGGATCTCACCGAACGGGAACGGGAGGTTTTACGTCTCCGTTTCGGCCTTGAAGACGGACACCCCTATACGCTCGAAGAAGTGGGGAGGCGTTTCGGTGTCACTCGGGAACGCATTCGTCAGATCGAAGCGAAGGCGTTGCGCAAACTTCGGCACCCCAGCCGGAGTCGAAAGCTGCGCGATTTTCTGGAATGAGCGCCGTGTGCTGTTGGAGCGGATGTCATTCCGGCTGTTCGTTGCGACAGCAGTGAAAGAATTCCCTATGTCGACGACCCGTTTCTCTGTTATACTGGCTTCGGGTTCGTGCTCGGAGGCGCAATCATGAGAGTGGACATCTATCTCAAGCTCGCACGCCTGGTGAAGCGGCGAACAGTGGCGCAGGAAATGATCCGTCTCGGGGCTGTTCGTGTGGACGGGCGTCCCGTGAAACCCTCCGGGGAAGTGCGGAAGGGTGCACGGGTTGCCGTGGCCTTTCCTCGGCGCTTGCTTGTCGTGGAGGTGCTTTGCGATGACGAGCAGCTTCTGCGGCGGAAGAGCGAGCCTTATCTTGTACTGGAAGAGCGTTCCCTTGACGGGGAGACATCTCCTTGGTAACACTCCGGCCGGCCGGTCCGGTCTGAAGGAAAAGAAAAATCAACCGCCCGGAGGGGGAGGAGTGTACGGATGAGTTACATCGTCGGTGTTCATGGAAGGGAAATCCTCGACTCGAGGGGCAATCCGACGGTCGAGGTGGAGGTGTGGCTCGACAACGGCATTGTGGGAAAGGCCGCCGTTCCCTCCGGAGCCTCCACGGGGACCTTCGAGGCAGCGGAGCTGCGTGACGGTGAGGCACGTTTTTTCGGCAAGGGCGTGCTCAAAGCTGTGGAGCACGTGAACGAGAAGATCGCTCCCGAAATCGTGGGAATGGATCCTGCGGAGCAGGCGGCTTTGGACAAAGCACTGCTCGCCCTTGACGGAACGGCGAACAAGGGAAAGCTCGGCGCCAATGCGATTCTCGGCGTCTCCATGGCAACGGTGCGGGCCGCTGCGGAGGACCACGACCTTCCCCTGTGGGCCTATCTGGGAGGATTGGGGCCCATGCTTCTGCCCACGCCGATGATGAACGTCGTCAACGGCGGCGCCCACGCGGACAACACCCTGGATATCCAGGAATTCATGATTCTTCCCCACGGTGCGGAAAGTTTCGCCGAGGGGCTTCGCATGGGTGTGGAGACCTACCATACGCTGAAGAAGATCCTCAAGAAGAAGGGCTACGGTGTTTCCATCGGTGACGAAGGCGGGTTCGCTCCGAATCTTCGTACCAACAGAGAGGCATTGGATGTTCTCATGGAGGCCATCGAGGCCGCGGGATATTCGCCGGGCGCTCAGATCTCCCTCGCCGTGGACGGTGCCGTGACGGACCTGTTTGAAGACGGTGTCTATTCCTTTGCCGGAGAGGGACGAACGTTCACGCCGGAACAGCTTGTCGCCTACTACGAGGATCTGTGTGACGCCTACCCCCTTGTCTCCATCGAGGATGGCATGGCCGAGGAGGACTGGGCGGGATGGGCACTGCTCACGGAATGTCTCGGCGGAAAAGTGCAGCTCGTGGGGGACGATATTTTCGTCACGAATCCGGAGCGGTTCTCCCGGGGGATTGCCGAAAAGATCGGCAACGCCGTTCTCGTCAAACTCAATCAGATCGGCACGGTGACGGAGACGCTGCAGGTCATCGACAAGGCTCGCTGGAGCGGCTACGGCGTGGTGATCTCCCATCGTTCCGGGGAGACCGACGACTCCTTCATCAGCGATCTCGCCGTCGCCACGGGGGTCGGACAGATCAAGACGGGTGCGCCCGCCCGTATGGACCGGGTGGCAAAATACAATCAACTGCTCCGCATCGCCGAGACCTGCACGGCGCCTTATGCGGGCCTTTCTCGGGTGGTCCGTGCGAAAAACGGCTGAACAAAGCGGTAGAGACTCGGAACAGCGAAGGAGGATGTGCGAATGAAGCGTGTAGTGAGCACCGACAAAGCACCGGCTGCCATCGGGCCTTACAGCCAGGCGGTGTGGATGGGGGATCTCCTCTTCCTGTCCGGACAGATTCCGCTTGATCCTGCCACGGGACAGCTCGTGGGCAAAACTTCCGCGGAACAGGCGGAACAGGTCTTGAAGAACATCGGTGCCATTCTGGAATCCCAGGGGCTTTCCTTTCGGAATGTGTTGAAAACAACGGTGTTCTCCGTGGATTTGGGAGATTTTGCGGACGTGAACGCCGTGTATGCCCGCTGGTTCGAGGCGGAGCCGCCCGCCCGCTCCTTCGTGGAAGTCCGGGGACTTCCCAAGGGCGCGAAGATCGAAATCGAACTCATTGCCGCGAAGGGGTAGGAGTTCGTCTCCGAGGATACCGATCCAGGAAGGAAGAGGAGACCAGAAAATGAAGGTTGCCGAGCCCACAGTGGAACGTCTCGTGCAATACTATCGGTTGCTGGAACAACTGCATGAAGAGGGCAGGAAGGTCGTCTCGTCCCAGGACATCGGCGAAATCCTCGCTTTCAAGGCAAGCCAGGTGCGAAAGGACTTGTCCTACTTCGGAGAAATCGGCAAGCGCGGCGTGGGCTATCACGTGGACAAACTCTTCGAGCACATCCGTTCCATTCTGTCTTCACCGAGGGTGTGGCGGATGGCGCTCGTGGGGGTGGGGCATCTGGGAGAGGCGCTGCTCGGGTACAATGCGCTTCGAAGCGATAAGTTCGGCATTTGCGCCCTTTTCGACGTGGATCCGGAGAAGGTCGGAAAAGAGGTCGGCGGAATCCCTTGCTTCCACGTCGAGACAATGACCGACGTGCTTCGGGAGCAGAATGTCGAGGTGGTCATCCTCACCGTTCCCGCTCATGTGGCGCAGTCCTGCGTGGACAAAATCGCAAAGAGCGAGACGGTGAAAGGAATCCTCACCTTTGCCCCCATTCCCGTTGTCGTGCCGGACCGGATCCTCGTCTACAGCGTGGACATTTCGGTGGAACTCGAAAAACTCCTTTTCTATCTCAAACAGGCGAATGACGACTGACCTTCTCTTTTCCCCTGACCGGAGCTCGTGGTACAATCGGGTGCATTCCATGTCGAGAAGACATTTTGAGGAGGCGGTGTTGTTGCGAGCAATGCTGATTGGCTTTGCGAGTCTTCTGTGGCCCGGGGTCTGCCATGCCGAAGGCGCGCCGGCGGGATCGCAGGGAGGGCTCTTGGGCATGCTCATGCCCCTGGCGTTGTTTATCGTCATTTTTTACTTTCTGATCATTCGGCCGCAAAAGAAAAAGCAAAAGCAGCACGAGAACATGCTGGCCTCCATTCGGAGAGGTGATCAGATCGTGACGGCGGGAGGATTCTTCGGTGTCGTCAAGGACGTCAAGGAAGACAGTTTTATTGTTGAAATCGCCGATGGTGTGAAGGCCCGCCTACTCAAGAGTTCCGTCTCGTACAAGCGGTCTGTCGAAGAGAACGACGCCGCCAAGGCGCCCAAGAAGGAAGAAGAGACCGCTCCTCAGGAGACGGCGCCGGAAACCGGCTCCGAACAGTAGGAGGCGCTTTTCGATGTGCCGCACGGAGTGGGTGCGAAGCGCCTGCTCCGTTTTTCTCATGTGCGGAGAGGTAGTGTTACAAAAAGACGGCATTAAGGAGGTCGTGTTTTCATGTTGAAACGTGATCGCTGGCGGTTGCTGCTCGTCGTTCTGGTGGTCGCCGCCGCCCTGGCGTCGGTCTTTCCCATTCAGGGCAAGATCCGCCTGGGACTCGATCTGAAGGGGGGCGCCCACATCCTGCTGCAGGCCAAGGGGACGCCGGAAAACCCCGTTACCGAGGACAGTGTGGAACGCCTTCTCGCCGTGCTCAGGAACCGTGTGGACCAATATGGTGTTTCCGAGCCGGTCATCCAGCGCGAGGGCCGGGATCGTATCATCGTCGATCTCCCCGGAGTGGAGGATCCCGAGGCGGCCCTCGAACTGATCGGCAAGACGGCACTCCTGGAGTTCCGCGCGGTGGAGGGCGTATCGCCCAGGGTTCCCGCTTCGCCGGAACGGAAGAATTACGAGGATGATGCGAGTTTTGCCGCAGCGGAGGAACGTTGGAAAGAAGCGGCGGAGCAGGTTGCCGCCGTCCAGCAGGAGATGGCCGCCAAGGCCGAGGGAGACGACGCGCTCGCGATCATGAAGGACGAGAAGAACGTCGCCTATCTGCTCGGGCCGGCCCTCGTCACCGGGAAGGATCTTCTCGATGCCAAGACCGCTTTCGACAATCTCGGACGTCCCGTGGTGACTATCAAGTTCAACGCCGAAGGAACGAAACTTTTCGACAAGGCCACGGCGGACAACGTGGGACGTCAGCTTTCGATCGCCCTCGACGGAGTTGTGGTTTCCGCGCCGGTGGTGCAGGAAAGAATCAGCGGCGGTGACGCCCAGATCTCCGGGAGTTTCTCCCCTGCGGAAGCACAGCGCCTCGCCATCATGCTCCGGGCAGGTGCACTTCCCGTTCCGGTGGAAATTCTCGAAAACCGTTCCGTGGGACCCACCCTGGGAAGCGATTCCATCGAATCCGGACTTCGTGCGGGGTTGATCGGAGCGGCGTTGGTGGTGCTCTTCATGCTGCTCTACTACAGATTCCTTGGAATCGCCGCGGATGCGGCCCTGGGCGTGGCGGTTCTTCTCGTCTTCGCGGCGCTCATCAGCTTGAAGGCGACCCTGACGCTTCCCGGCATCGCGGGAATCGTGCTCACCATCGGTATGGCCGTGGACGGCAATATCCTCATCTACGAGCGCATCAAGGAGGAGCAGCGAGCGGGGAAAACACCTCTTGCCGCCGTTGACGCGGGATTCCGCAAGGCCATCACGACCATCATGGATGCGAACATCACCACCCTCATTGCCGCTGCGGTGCTCTACTACTTCGGCAGCGGACCCATCCGAGGTTTCGCCGTGACCCTGAGCATCGGCATCGTGGCCAGCCTTTTCAGTGCCATCGTGGTGACCAGGGCTCTGCTGCAGATCTTCCTTGGGCGCAGCCGAAGTGTCCGGCTGCAGCAGTAGAGGGTTAGGAGGAGCGGAGATGTCGTTGAGAACAAAGCAAATTCGTTTTATGGAAATTCGCCGCATTTCCCTTGCCCTGAGCGCGCTGCTGCTGCTGGGCAGTATGGTGTTGCTGATGACGAAGGGGCTCAACCTCGGTATCGATTTCACGGGAGGTATCATCGTTCAGGTTGAGTTCGCCTCTCCCGTGACGGTCAAAGAGGTGCGCGAGACCCTTGCCGAGGGTGGACAGCAGCACGTGACCATTCAGGCCTACAGCGACAGGGGCGTCATCGTTCGGCTCGCTGCGGACGATGAGGCATCCCAGAAGGCCGCCATCGACGCGATGAAGAAGAAGGATTCCGGAGTGAACGTGCTTCGCATCGAAAAAGTCGGGCCGGTGGTGGGAAAACAGCTCCGCGAGGAGGCCGTCGTTGCGGTTGCGGTGGCCCTTGTGGGCATTCTCCTCTACATCACGGTGCGTTTCCGGTTTCGTTTCGCCGTCGTGAGCGTGGCCGCCCTCCTGCACGACACCATTCTCACCCTGGGACTTTTCAGCCTCCTTGGGAGAGAGGTCTCTCTCACCTTTATCGCCGCGATTCTCACCGTCGTGGGCTATTCACTGAACGACACCATCGTCGTTCTCGACCGTGTCCGTGAGAACTGGAAAGAGCTTCGCTCGAAGGGGATCGTCCATCTTCTCGACCTTTCCATCAATCAGACACTTTCCAGAACGATCAACACATCGTTGACGACGCTGCTCCCCGTAACGGCGCTCTTTCTCTGGGGTGGCCCCGTCATCGGTGATTTTTCTCTCGCGCTTTTGGCGGGAATTCTGGTGGGAACCTACAGTTCCATCTATGTCGCGGGGGCACTTCTCTGTGAGTGGAATCTTCGAAAACCGGAAATCTGAGAGGTTTGCGGCGGAGCTGGTTGACCGGACCGTGCTATAGTCGTATTGGAGCGGGTCGGGCTGGAAGCCGTGCGTCGAGTCTCAAGGAGGGATGCACATGAAGAGTTATGCGCTTGCCATTGCGGTGGCCATGCTTGTGGCGGCCGGATATGCCTTTCAGAATACCGGTGATGTGACCGTTCGCTTTCTTATCTGGGAGCGTCAGATTCCGCAAGGCATCTGGGAGGTTCTTCTCTTCGCGGCCGGAGGCATTCTCATGTGGTTTGTCTCTCTCATCGCGCTTCTGGAGGTCCGGGGTGGATTGAAGCGGGAGATCCGGGATCTGCAGAAGCGCAACGAGGCTCTCTCCGAGGAACGCACGGCGCTGCTCACCGCTCTTTCGAGCCTGAAGGGGTCCGAGCGGGAGCATGTCGCGACGAGTGTTCCCGTACCCTCCGAAGAGAAGATTCCCATGGAGACTCCCACGAGCGAAGAATGTGTCGCGACGGGTGTTGCCTGCGAGGTGGAAAAACGGGAAGAGGAACGGGAAATGCCCGAAAAACCCGCGTCGTTTGAGGATGCTGCCGCGGAGGAGCAACCTTTTGAGGATGTTTTCATGAAAGTCGACGAGGAGCAGGAGCGGCGGTGATCGGTCTCTGCGCCGGTGACGAAATCCGGGTGAGGTATCCTGAAGAAGACGCCTCGACCCTCGCCCTTACTCTTGGATGCAGCCGAATCTTCGCGAGTGTACTCCAGATGCGCGGCTTGGGGTGTTCTGAGAAGGCTCGGGCGAAACATCGTCCGGGCCTTCGGCTCGCTTTGGAGGAACTTTTCCTCGGTAACGAAGATCCTGGGGGCGAAGGGCTCCGTGCCGCTCTTCGCGAGGGGGCGCGAGTCGTCGTCTACGGGGACTACGATGTCGATGGTGTTGCTGCCACGTCGCTCGCGGTGGAACTGTGTCTTTCGTATGGAGCGGACGTCCGCTACTATATTCCGCATCGACGCCTGCAGGGATATGGCATTCACGAGGACATGATCGGCCGCATTCTGCAGATGGGGTGCGATCTTCTCCTCGTCGTGGATTGCGGCACAAGGGACCGGAAGATCCTGGAGGGCGTCGTCGCCGCCGGTGTGCCCGTGTGGGTTTTCGATCATCATCTGCCCGAAGGTCCCACGGTCCGGGAGGCGGGGGCTGTTCTCATCAATCCCCATGCCTCGAACGGAGACGAAGAAGGAGTACGTCTCTGCGCCACGGGAGTTCTCTGGGCGTGGCTTTTTCGAAACTCCCTCGCGCCGGAGGAGTGGCTTCGTGAACGCCTGGATCTCGTGGCACTGGCCACTGTGGCGGATTGTGTCTCCCTGGGTCCGTTGAATCGTGTTCTTGTTTTCGAGGGACTCGAGCGCATCCGCCAAGGGCGAAGGGTGGGCCTGAGACTGCTCGCGGAGCGGCTCGGGCTCGTTTTTCAGCGTATCGGCGAGGAAGACCTCGCCATGAAGCTCATCCCCTGTCTGAATGCCGCGGGAAGACTCGATCTCGCGGATGTATCCGTTCGGGTTCTTCTTGGAGAGAAGGACACGCTCCAGTGGGTGGAGCGGCTTGTCGAACTGAACAGGAAACGTCAGTATCTTTCCGGACGGCTCGTGGACGAGATCTCCACGGCAATCTCCGCGGAGGAGCGTCATGTTCTTCGGGGAAACGAATGGCCTGTGGGAATCCTGAGCAGTGTGGCAAGCCGTCTCTGCTCGCAATTCCGAAGGCCCATTGCTCTGGCCGCTCCGGCGGGAGAGGTCCTTCGCGGCACTCTCCGCGTGCCCGGCGGCGTGGATGCGGTGGCGATTCTTCGTGACGTGGAGGAACATCTCCTCGAGTGGGGAGGCCACCGTCAAGCCGCTGGATTCAGCGTTGCTCCCGAAAGATGGAGTCTCGTAGAGGAACGGCTCGAGTA
>JGI12104J13512_1001653_pt1 | contig 15805 bp, 18 predicted proteins | sample TerdegcTABiofilm_FD_13512 | JGI IMG/M metagenome (IMG submission 13512)
AAAAATGCGTTCGGTTTGAAGAGAATTCACAAGTATACAACGAGATCTGTGAAAAAGACCGTCTGTCTGAATGTACTTTTACTCGGACTTGTCATTTCTCTTGGTTTTAATGAAAAAATTCGATTACAGAAGTTATCTGAGTGGTGATCCGGAGAGTGGGCTAAAGCAGATTTTTACAAGAAAAACATTTTATATATATCCATGTACTGTTCCACTATTGTAAATCTGAGAAAAATTTTCCCAAATTAAAACGTTATTTAAATTGTAATTAAGTTTATATATATTATGATAATGCACAAATGGTTCGGTTATTATTGCCTGTCGGACCAGAACAAAATAACCTTTTAAATTGGAAAAATTATTACTATAAAGATTAGCATCAAATGAATCTATATTATAAGGTCCCAAATAAGAAATTCTTGCAGCATAAAGGGCATCTGTTTTAATTACTCCTGAATAATTATCTAAAATTGTTCTTACTTGCAATTCAGATTCATATGATCCAAATCTTACAAGCATATTTGGAGAAAATAGAGCATTATCAGAGTTTGCTTCTAGACTCATGATAAGAAGGAAAGCAAATAGGAAAATGAGAGAATAAACGCCTATTATTTTTAATGGAAAATTTTTAATTTTATTTATTAATAGAAAAATTGCTATACCAAGAGGAACACTCAATAAAATTTGAGCAAGGTAGTACCATCGATGTTCAATTACTAAGACCCCAATAATTGATGAAAAAACTAAAATAAAAAGAGGGAGTATCCCGATACAAGCTAAAATAATCTTCTTTTTTTCGCATCTAGAGATCAGGAAAAGGACACCGATAAATGAAAGAGCAAAAAACAGGAACATTCCCAATTGGTTAAAAATTTGTTCTTTTACAGGTATTTGCTGAACATAAGTTGAAAAAATTTCCCTCATTATTTTTGAAATAAACATATCTCTTGAAAAACCCCATTTGAATAACTCTGTTAGTTTGAAAAAATGCCCACTTGCATAACTCCACCACGTTAACATTGCAATTATAAAAAATATTGGAATTGTTATGGGAATTATTTTTTCTTTTTTTTGTTCAAGGATATTATATATTATCGATGAACTATAAATTACAATTAAAATAAGTGCCATATTCAAGGATGCTATTGTATGGGTAAAAATAAGAGTAAATGATAGCATTATAACGAGAAATATCCTTAGAAAAATTGATCTAAAATCATCCTTAAAAATTAGGTAAATAATAATCGGTATAAAGACAACCCCAAAGCCATTCGGTATCGACCAATAACTCATATATATATGATGGTTTGCTAAAATAACCATTAATGAAGACAATAATCCAATTTTATAATTTTTCGTGATTAATAATCCAAGCAGATAAATGAAAATAGTATTACAAATAATTTGAGCAATGCTTACTGAAAACATTGCCGCAATTTTATAATTCAAATTAGAAAGTAACGAAGTAATTGCAATTATAATGTGAAATATTGGTAAATAAGTATAATCTAAACCCAAGGGAATATAGCCAAAATTAATAATTTTTAGAGTAACCATTTGGTGATACCACGGATCAACTCCGATAACATTTGAAAAAAGAAGCAATTGCGACCATGCAATACTTATACCAAGAATAATTATTTGGATTAAAATAAGAGATGAATAGCGTTTATTTGCGAATAGAATCTCACAACCAATTGTACTTGCCATAAATGATGTTAAAATAAAAAATAGTAATGGTCTTTTATAAATTTCTGGTCTGAATCTAAATAATAATAAACTAAAAAATAAAAGAATAATGAAAAGAATTATTAAAAGAAAAAGTATTCGTTTCGACTCTTTTAAGTTATGAGATAAAACCAAGTTTTTTCTTAAAAAAAGCCATCCAATGCAAACGAAAAACGTCAGAATTCCTGGTAATAGAGAGACAATTAGAAAGAGATTAATGGAGCGATATACTATAAAAATTACGGATGCAATAATGCCAAATATCGCGAGATATTTATCTATATCGCTCCTGATTTTGACATAGAATCGATTCATTGAATCCTTCTATAATTTTTAATTAAAATTTTGATAATCTTTTCAATAACATTTCATTTTTGTAAGAATATGCTGCCACCTCTCCACCGCCTTTTCGAATGTAAACTCCCTCTCTACGTATTGTCTCCCCCTCTCCGCGATCGCTTCCAGATCGGGGTGATTCAATGCCCGCATCACGTTCCTTGCAATGCATTCTGGTGTGTTGTTCTCCATGATAAATCCCGTCACTTCATCCTGGATCACATCGGGTATCGCCCCGACTGGTGTTGCGAGCACCGGCGTCCCGCAGGCCATGGCTTCGAGCATGATATTGGGAAGTCCCTCCCTTTCTGAAGCAATTATTAATAATTTTATATTGCTCAAATATTTGGGTAATTTTTCTTTGGGAATCCATGGAATAAATGTATTATCAATTTTTAAATTATCAAAAAATTTTACAAGAGCAGAATAACAAGGACCCGCACCAATAAAAATGCTTTTTAATACTTTTTTTTGTAGATAAAGTATTTTTATTGCTTCAGCAATGGAAAATATTCCCTTTTCATAGGAAAAATGACCAATATATCCTATATCAAAATTTCGCCAATTTATATTCTTTTCAATTTTTATCATAAAAATACTTTCAACAAACAAGTTTCCAGATAAAATTTTATAAGATATTGTTGGATATTTTCTGAAATCCGATAATATTTCTGTTGCAACAATATTTGCACTATAATAATTAATTAATTCACATAGAGACATGATAAATCGTCTCCATTTCGGTAGTTTTTTTAAAGCTAAAGATGGAATTCCATCCGAACGAAAAACAATTGATTTTCTCTTTATCCGAAGAAAAAGAGCAGGAATAAAAAGTAAATCTGCGCCAAAGCAAAAAATGAATATATCAATTTTATTAAAAAAATTATTATTAATCAAAATTTTAACGAGTTTAAGTTGATATATTAAAATGAATAAAGTATATCCAATAAAATTTAAAAAAGATACCTTATAATTATATTCATAATTAATTTTATATTGGGATAATTTTTCATTTTCTCTAGGGATATAATGATTTGAAACAATAACAAACAATTCATAAGGGAAACATAATAAAACATCTAAAAATTTTGCACAGTGGAATGCAACAGATTTATTCTCCTTCGCCCAAGGACCTGTGATGATACATATTTTTTGTTTCATTAACCCTCCTTTGGTTATCGTCCCGAAAAATCCCTCATTCTTTGAATTAAATTTAAATAATTATCCACATTAGCTATTGAATAATTTTTTTTGAATATTTCCATTATAAAAACTGATTTTTTGAAATTTTTTCCCATGTTTTTCTTATAGTCAATAAGAATTAATTTTAGATGATTTGGGGTCTTAAAAATTAATTTATCAGTTAATTTTTTAGTAATCTCCGGCAACCCCCCAACATCCGAAGTAATAATCGGAGTACCATGAGCAATTGATTCCAATGCGACCATCGGGCAGTTTTCAAAAAATATTGACGGGATAACTACTGCATTCGCATAGGCATATAAATTTGATAATACTGATTCATCCACTCTACCCATCAGGATAATTCTATTATTACAATTATTTTTTAAAATCAAGTTTTTAATAGTATTAAATTCTGTTCCATGTCCGACAATGATTAATTTATCCTCCATTTCCGATTTTAAATTTATAAATACCTCAATTAGTTCATATATACCCTTATATTTTTCGAGAACACCAACAAATAAGAAATAAGAATCCTTGATGAGGGGAGGCCCAGGATTATTTGGTTCAGGCACAAAATTGGGAATAACTGTAATCGGTATTGTAATACCAAAATTTTCCAATCTTGTTTTCAGGTATTCACTAGGAGAAATAATAACATCCAAATTTTTAATTTTCTTCTTCAAATAGTTTGTATATCGCCACAACTGAGGGGGTCTGCCCGAGAGAACTGAGCACATCATGCAATTTGAAGGATTATAACATAATTGATTTTTAAAATTGAGACATCCATTCATTTGACATAGAAGCCAATGATCATGGGCAGTATACATTTTGAGAGGGGCTTTAAGGCCAAATACCCATGGTCCAAATCCGGCAATATTGTGGTGGTGGAGAACATCGGGCTTGATGTCTTTTATAATTTGATTAAATTTTGATTTGAAAGAGAATGGCACTCCAGAAATATACGATGAAATTGTTTGAAATTTAAAAAAGGGAGATTTAAGGGGATGGATGGTGATATTTTCATGAAGGGGATAATTGCTGATTTCAGGGGCAGTCCTATTTTTATAATAATATGAATCTAATGAATGTATTACATGAACCTCATGACCTCGATTTGCAAGTTCCTGTGAGAAATGATAAACATGGGTTGCATCGCCACCAAAATGATATGGTGGAAAGAATGTTGTCGTAAAGAGAAATTTTAAGGATTCCATCAGGACCTCCTGAATATACCTTCAATAATGAAATAACCAGGAACCGGGATTTTTATTTTATTGATAAAAGAGGGCCATTTATGATTAATAAAGAAAAATTCAGCATTTTCAATTTTTAATCCAATTATAATAAGACTTCTAATAATACAATCCATTAAACCAAATTTAACAGGATAGGTTTGAATGGTAATTGGTAAAAAACCATATTTCTCTAACAAAGAAACAAATTCATCTTTAGATTTGAATTCATGAACATGTGTTGGATCTAACACTATTTGACCATTATTTCGATAAATCCAAAATGCATTTCTTCCTTTAATAACGCTTGAAATATAAAAATAAGAACAAGGCCTCAATAATGAGTAGATGCCTGAGAGAAATGCATCTTGATTATGAATATGCTCAATAACTTGGGAACTTATTGGGATGTTAAAAGAATGTGGTTTAAAGATGAATAAATTGCATGCATCGCCTTGAACTATATTAATATTAGGATGACTTTTTTTAAGTTTTTTTAATCTGGTTTTTGATATATCAAATCCAACAATCTTATCACCAGATAGATAACCATTTTTAACTATTGCTAAAAGGAGGACGCCATCTCCACAACCAATATCTATTAGATATGTATTCTCTTTTAATTCATTATCTTTTAATATTTGTTGTACCAATGGCGGCACAATAGAGGAATGAAATTGAAAATTATATTGTGAATATCGCTCAAAATCCTTCATGATTCAATTCCATTTTGGTATATTAGTTTTAATTGATCATTCCTTTTTTTAACAGAAAATTTTCCTGAATTAACTAATTCAAAAGAATTTTGCCCCATTCTCGTCCTAAGTTGATCATCATCAATAAGTTCTTTAATCGAGTTTTTAAGATATTCAGTAACTGTTGAAAATTCATTTTTTAAGATTTCTTCTCGATATTTCTTAACGATATATTTTGGTTTTAAAAATTTTTCAGAAAAACAAGAAATAGGTGCAGGAATAATAAAACCATTTTTTCCATTTTCCACAATTTCAGGTAATGCATAGACATCGGTAGTAATTAAAGGTAATTTATAAAGCATGGCCTCAAGAAGAACGAACCCAAAAAAATGAATGTATGTAGGGAGTACAAAGAGATCTGATTGCGAATAATAATCTCTAAAAAGGAGTTCTCGTGGAATCGATTCACGGTGAATCCGGAAAATTGTAGGATCTACATTTCGAGTATATTCTTCAAAATATTGTATATGATGAGATGGGGGATTTGTTATAATATCAACGGTAATGTCGTAATTATTCGAAAGTCTTTTACAAGCTTCTATTAATTCTCTACACCCATCATCAAAGAAATGTCTACTTATAAAAAGAATATGAAATGATTCTTTATTTTTAATTCGTGGATAATCCTTATAATGGATTTTTGCATCAATTGCAGGATAGAGTACTTCAACTTTTTCCTTAATTTTGTCATAGTACTGTTCTAGGCCATATTCCAATGCCAATCGAGTCGCTTCTGAATAAGGAAGAATTTTTTTGCAGCGTTTTTTAATAAGAAATGAGATTAGCATTCTTTTCCAATAATCCGACGCGAAAAGATCATCATCAAGATGAAGAAAAGATGAAGCATGTTCAATAGTTACAAAATATAAATGATTAGATAAAGGAATTACACCGCCGTTTGTGTGAATTGCATCACAATCGGTCTTTATCAATGCCACTCTTGGCAACCCAAGTGTTTTTAATCCGGATGTTAAAATGGCTTTTAGAAATGTTTGTCGTTGTGCATATTCTCCAATTTTGAAAAAATCACCCGTTGAAAGATTTGATTTTAAAATTACTCCATCAGGAGGAGATGTAATAAAGGATTCATTGATTGGATGCGGCCCGCCCCAAAAATATACCGAAGTCATGAAATCTAGTGTGCATGCTCCATTTTGTACCAGCAATAATTCTTGATATTTTTCCAATAATATGCTATACCTAACCTTAAATCTTCTGGATGCTGGATGATCCAGAAAATATTTTGGAGAATCCATTTCGGATTAAAATAGAGGGCTCGATATGCTTTTTTTCTGGCATCTTCCAGCTCTTTTTTCGACAGGTTGACAGATTTTAATATCGCTTTATGCTGATACAATAGTTTCCAATCGGGTCGTTCTTCCACGAGATGGTTCTTTGATACCATTTCAAAGAATTCTGTTCCAGGGTATGGTACAGCAATATTGAACTGTGCACCATGGGGTAAAGTTTCTTGAATGAAATGAAGCGTGTTTTCAATTGATTTTCGCGTCTCTCCAGGTAGCCCAATTATGAAACTTGTATAAACTTTAATTCCTGCATCTTTTGTCCATTGGATTGCTCGCTTTGCATCCTCTATTTTTATACCTTTTTTGACATTATCGAGTATGGTCTGATCTCCGGATTCTATGCCATAGGCAATACCCCTGCATCCGGATGCCTGCATTATCGATAATAATTCGGGATCAACAAGATTGACACGAGTATTGCAATACCATTGGAGGTTGGAGAACGATTTTTTAATTGCATTACAGATAATAATCGTTCGGTTTCTGTCAAGAGTGAATGTTTCATCAAAAAAGGAAACAAGTCTGACATTATATGTATGATAAAGTGTCTCTAGCTCTTTTATAACGAATTCAGCCGGCTTCAGCTTGAAAGGTGTTTTTGCAACAGTACAATAGATGCAGGAAAAAGGGCAACCTTTACTGGTGTAGATTACCATATAATTACCAGTAACTGGTGTATTTGGGCGATAGTAGCGAAAATTATCAATCAGATCATATGCAGGAAGGGGCAATGTGGAAAAGTCACTGTGAATTGAGGATTTATTTTTCGTTGTTACAAAAACGGTATTTCCTCTTCGAAAACCTATTCCATCAATTTCAGAGAGTGATTTCTTGGTTTGAAGTGTTTCAACAATTTGTTTCACAAGAATTTCCCAATTCAGGGGAACATAAATATCAAGAGAAGGGGAGTGGTCCAGGACTTCCTGAATTAATGTATGCAAAGTAAAGCATATGCCGAGTGTAATGGTTTTTTCTGAATTCTTTTTTACAATCTCTGCGGTTTTCAAATCCCATGAATGGGTCGTAGGTGTGAATCGGAATATGAGAAGATCCGGAGAAAATTGGGCAATCTGTGATTGAAGTTCGGGATATGATATTGCAGCACCATTTGCATCAATAAATTTGATTTCATGCCCCTCATTTCTCAGAATTGCTGACAAACAGAGAAGTGAATAGGGGGGGATTATTGCATATCTATCGGTGACTTCGCAACGGTCCTCCCGAATTACAGGTATCACGTTATTAAGACGGGGAGGATTAACGAGTATTATTCGCATTGTCTATCACATACTGGTAGTATTCCCTTGTCACTTTTGCTGCTTGGTCCCACCGGAATTTTTCAGATACTGTAGTTCTTGCATTATTTCCAAGTTTTTTACGGTAGGATTCATTTTCAATGAGGTGGGTGATCGCTGCTTCGATTGAAAGAGGGTCATGGGATGGGATAAGAATCCCGTCTTTTTGGTGGGTAATCATTTCAGGTATTCCTCCAACTTTCGAGGCTACCACAGCATTTTTTGATGCCATTGCTTCAAGGATACTTAAGGGAAAATTTTCTGAAAGAGAAGGGAGAATAAAAATATCAGCACATGAATACAGGAATCGGGTCAAATGATGAGGAATATAACTCATATGGATCACATTTGGATCTTGGATTAAGGAATTTGATGAATTTCCCGGCCCGGCAATAATAAAAGTTGCATCATTTTTTTTCAAAATTGCAGGAATTGCAGTAATAAAATCATGAATACCTTTACTCTGAATCTTTCTAGAGAGGAAGAGGATTACAGGGGGTTTAATGGAGAAAAGTTCAGGAAAATGTGATTTGGCATCTATTCTATTATATGGTTGGAAGAAATGAGTGTCAATACCATTATGAATTACTTTGATTCGACTTGGGTGAATCTTTTTTTCCTCAATAATTTTTTGTCTGGCCCATTCTGATACTGTTATATAATGTCGATTTTTTGAATAATACCGCCTCTCCATCGCTATTAGTGCAGAACTTAATAAAAATGTGAATTGTTCTGATGAATCTAATTGCAAAAAAGGTTGTTGGGAACAGATAATGGCCTCCTTCTGCCATATTATGGTGGTATGAATTGTAGTTATTATCGGAACTTTGATTTTATGAGGTGAAAGGAAAAGGTCTGGCATTGCACTGTGGGAATGAATGATATCAATATCCCATTTGTTGATGAGTGATTTTACATTAATAGCACAATGAAGTTGGAATTGAAAATTGTAAAAAAAGGAATCTCGTGCATTTCCCAGATAATGAACCTTAATATTATTTGGCAAAAATCTATCTATTGGCTCCGTATCATATAAAGAGGGTAAACCTTTTTGAATACGATGTGGCGTGAGAATATGTATGTTCACATCAGTGGGCATATTACGAGAAATTTCTGAAACATATATTCCAACTCCCCCTCTACAAGGCAGAAATTCAGGTGCTAACATGAGGACATTCATGCAATTACCGCAAATATATGATTTAGAATAATATGACAGTATATGAATGAGAGATCTTGGACATAAAGGATCTTTTCTTTAATAATAAGATTTACAATCTTCTCAATCATTGCAATGACCAGTAAAAAAAATCCAAAAATAACATTCCAATCACTTTTTCTGATATTTTAATTGAAGGAAAGAAGGATTTTCCATCCGCACAACCTGCACCAGGCTGTTGAGGATCAAACTCGTTGTCACCAGGAGCAGGCCCAGTATCAGGAACGTAATCCCGCTGACGAACACCACCGAGTGAAACGCCCCGCCCGTGTACAGCTCCGTCACCGTGAATACCGACATCCCGGCCCCGACCAGCGTCAGGATGCACCCCGGGACCCCGAACGTGACCAGCGGCCTCCTGTACCCGACGATACCGATGATGTGGCTGAGCACGTCCAAACCATGGGCGAGTGGGTGCTTCTTGTGGCCGTTCGTGACGTCATACGTGATCCCGATGGGGACCTCCGAGATGGTCAGTCCCCTCCCGGCGAAGTGGGCGAGCATGTCGGACTCGATGTTGTAGCCCTCGGAATAAAAATCGAGGTTGGCGAGGGCACGGCGGCCGAGCACGCGGAACCCCGACTGGGAGTCCGTGCAGGAGATGCCGGAGCCGACCTTCGTGGCGAGGTCGAGGGTTTTCTGGCCGAGGACGCGGTATTTCGGGATCCGGTTCGTGCCGTTGAGGAAGCGTGAGCCGACGACCATGTCCGCTTTTCCGGCAAGGACGGGTCTTGCGAGTTCGGGGATCTCGGCAGGGTTGTGCTGGCCGTCGGCATCGAGCATGACGACAGCGAGGGGGCCGTAGTGCCTGGCACGGGCAAATCCCTTCATGAGGGCCTGGGCCTTGCCGAGGTTGAGGGGGTGCCGGAGGACTTCGGCTCCTGCGAGGGTGGCAACGTGAGCCGTCTTATCCGTGGAACCGTCGTCGACGACGATGACATGGTCGACGTACTGGCGGGTCGCCAGCACGATGGTCCCGATGGTGAGCTCTTCGTTGTAGGCAGGGATGACAGCGATGATCCTTTTTGGCCGTTCTTCCGGTGCAGAAAGGTCGTCGGATTCGGTATCGTCTCCGTAGTCCGTCCCGGGATTGACCTTGAAGAGAAGCTGGTGACGGGTTGGGCGGGGGGACTGCACGGATTGGGCCGACCCCCTCGCCGTGTTCATGCCAAGCGTCTCCTCGAACTGGAAATAGTGGGCAAGCAGCGAGGAAATGGCGCTTTCTCCAAGGCGTATTTCGGGGTCTCCGGCGGTGGTATCGGGTCTCTCGTCGGGGTGCATCATCTCGTCCTCGGGGGCGGATTTCCGTGATCAGGATGATCAGGGTACCCGGATTTCCGATCCGCCCGAGTATATCCGGTATTCCGGACGATACGTATTTCAGTTATGAAATAAAAACCTTTCGGCGTTTTTTGCGCAAAAATGGGGCTTTGGTGGTCAGGCACGGGGATTTGAAGGATATTCTCGGGGTTTTCGGGGAGTGGATCTCCCGGGGGATCTCTTGTCCCACCACCCACCACAACCATGGCGACGGGTGAGCATGTGCATCTCCCTGTCATGCAGGTACCGGCGGGGAATGCATGTATCCCGGATTGCCAGCCCGGAGTGATGGAGCACGGGGCCGGATAGACGGGATTTCCCGCCATCTTGGCAGGGCAGGTGTCCCGGCCGACTGCTTCCCCGTTTTGCCAAAAAGTGCGGGGAATCCCGTCAGAGCCCGCGGGTCCCCCAGAAAAGGCAGCATGGCATTTTTCGCGGGTTCCCGGTTCAGGAAGCATGATGACGTGCTCACCTCCATAATTCTGCATTCCATGGTCCGGGCAGAAGAATTCCTGGAGAAACATCCCGCAGGGGCCGGGGTTATCAGGGATATGCAGGACAGGGTATGCCATGCGATGCTCCCTGCCATCCGGTCGTCAATCGACATTGCGAGGGAAATCGCGGTCCTGAAGACGCCGCGACGGCCGGATACCTGCCGGGAGATTTTCCACATCCGGAAACCTGAAGGCAGGTACGTCCTTTTCTGGATCACCTGCGGTTCGGGGGGATAAGAACCCGCTGACATTCCTGTCCTGCCTTCCATCCCCACCGGGATAGACCGATCGCTTCGCAAAGCCCGTGCACCGGTGGCGGTTTTTGGGAAAAATTTCGTACTAATGCCCGCATGGGGGATCAACCAGACCGGAACGGAAAAAAGGCCGGACAGCCTCACCCGCCCCATCAAAAAAGCCGAAGAGGGAAAAGAGATAACTATTGTCCGATAAAAACAAGAGGCTGAGAGGGGACGGACACGATGGACCTGCAGGGGGAGGAGATCATTGCACGACTATCCGAAGTTCCGGGTTTCTCCAACGTCCGGTTTATCCTCCTCTTCGGGTCGGTGGCAGAAGGAAGGGCCGGGCCGGGGTCTGATGTCGATATTGCCATTTTCTACGACGGGGACCAGGAGGAGGCATCCCTCTTTCGCTACAAGTGCCTGATCGCCCTCGGCAGCTCGCGGTATGACGTGACCATTTTTCAGCAACTGCCCCTGTACATCCGCATCCGTGCTCTCAGGGGGAAGATCCTCTATTGCCCGGACCTCTCCTTCCTCTATGACGTTGCGTATGAGACGATCCGGGACTACGATGCGTTCAAGCACCGGCTGGATGACTACACCGGAGAGAAAGCAATCTCATGACGCCACGACCGCAACCATCCGTCCGCAAAGACCCGAATCCGCATTAAACTCGCAGAAATCAGGGACAGTATCACGGTCGTGATGCGCCACATGCCCGCAACAGTGGACGAGTTCCTCGGGATGGGCCTCGTGAAAGATGGGATTTATAAGAAGATTGAATATGCCATCGAAAATGTCCTTGATATCTGTGCAGTGGTGAATGCTGACCTGGTGCTCGGGGTGCCGGGCAACGACGAGGACATCCTGGACCACCTCGTGTCCCACCACGTCATCTCGGCGGGTGTCGCAGAGAAAGTCAGGGGCATGAAAGCGTTCCGGAACATCATGGTCCACCGCTACGGGGCAATCAACGACCGGACTGCATACCGGCTCCTGGTGGATCACCTGGGGGATTTCGAGGCGTTCCAGGCAGAAATGGAGATGTTTCTCCGTCGGGCTGAACCCTGAAGGAGAGGGTTCCACGCTTTTTTTCGCGGGAGAAAAAGGGGAGATCCTCGCGATCGCAGGAGGATTGGAGAACATGCGGGGACCTGTCCCCCCTCTCCCGGACGAGGATCACACTACCTCCCCCAAAGGACGTGCCGGAGAAGGTTTCTCGCCGATCAATCGTGTATAAGCCGCTCTTTTGGTGTTGGATCAACCAGCCCGGGACGGGAAAAAAGGCCGGACAGCCTCACCCGCCCCGTTCTCGCGCGATAACGACGAAGGGACTATAACGCAAACGCACACGGCCTGCGGGAAAAAAAACCGGAGAGAAAAAAAATTCTCATCCCCGCCGGCGGGAGGCGAGAACGGCAGGAACGAGGAAGGCGAGGGCAAGAGAGGCGGTGGCGAGCGGGCTTTTTGGGGCCTGCTCACCGGTGCCTGCGGGCGTCGCGTTCGCGGGAACGGGGGTCCCGGGCAGCCCGGCCGGCGTCTCTTCCGGTGCAGGTGTCTCACCGGGGGTGGGTGAGGATGCGGAGAGTTCGAGGTTCTCTGCCCGTACCTTTCCGTCCAGCGCAGCGGCAAGACCGGGGTGGATGACGAGCGCCCGATCGAAGGCGGCAGTTGCAGCAGCAGGGTCTCCGGCAGCAAGCAGGACTTCACCGCGGCTCACCCACGGGTCCGGGTCATCCGGCTTGATCTTTGCTGCCCGCTCAAACGACGAGAGGGCTTGTCCGAACATGCCGAGGGCCGTCTCGGTGCTCCCCTTCCCCATCCAGGCTGCAAAGGAGGCAGGATCGGCCGCGACCGTCCGGTTGTAGGCTGCAAGCGACTCGTTGTACATGCCCTTCTGGAAGAGGGACCGGGCCTCCAGGAGGAAAGATTCTGCAGACGCCCCCGACGACCCGGAGGGCTGGCTGTCGGACCCGCCGGAGCCGGAGCCACCGGACCCCGATCCTGTGGACGGGCCATCCGATGATCCTCCGCCGGAAGAAGGCCCGGTGTTCCCGCCCGGCGAACCTCCGCCGTCTGACGGACCCGTGGCAGGGCCCGTGTCGGGGGTGGAAGGATCGTAGAAGTCCGGGAGACCGCAGCCACAGTCATCGGCCGACACGATAATGCCCAAAAGAAGGAAAAGGGCAAGGGATACAACCGCAAAGCAGGTGGACAAACGGTGCATGGGAGAGTATGGAAGGGGAAAGGTAAAAAAAGACTCCCCGTGAATTCCGGGGGGATGGTCTCCCCGGCGAAAAAAGATCTGCACCGGAACCGGGTTTCATGCCCATCGGGCAGGAGAACAGCGGAAGGGGGAACGGGTGCCCCCGACAGGGTCCTTTCTGAGATTTTCGCCATGCGGGCAGATGGAAAGAGAGGGACGGGTGCTTGTCCCGGCAGGAATCCTTTCTTCAGCGATGAGAGAGGGAAGCGGGTGACAAGAGGGTACTGGGGAGCTGCCCCCGGGCCGCATGCACCGCCGGAATCCGGGCTCGCCCCGGTCCACGGGAAAAGACACACTCTCCTCTGGGACGAAACAGTCCGGAAAAAAAGCAGGGGAAAAATCCCCCTTCACCGGGAGAGAGCCGTCACGGGGTGTCGGGTGCAAACTTCGTCCCGTAGTGGATGACGCCGGACTCCCCGTCGGCAGAGATCCGGCGGAATACCGGCCGGACACGCATCCCGATCCGAACCTCGTCCGGGCTGCAGACGAGCTGGGCCGTCAGGCGGGGACCCTCGTCGAGCTCCACGATGGCGAGCACGTAGGGAGTCATCTGCTCGAACTGCTCACTCGCCGACCGGATGACCGTGTAGGTCACGACTTTTCCGAGGCCCGAGAACCTGTGCTGGCGGATCTTCCCTGCCCTGCGGCAGTCGGGGCAGAGGTACCGGGGCGGGAAGAAGTACCGCCCGCACGTGGTACACTGCGTCCCGGCCAGGTTGTACCGCTGGGGAATCTTTCGCCAGAACCGTGCAACGGAGGACATGGCTCACACCCCCAGGATGTGGACGGCGACCGTTGCCCCCGTCCCGCCGACGTTGTGGGTCATCCCGACGCGGGCCCCGTCCACCTGGCGCCTGCCTGCCTCGCCCCGGAGCTGCTGCACGACCTCGCACACCTGCTTGATCCCGGTCGCACCCACGGGGTGGCCGCACGCCTTGAGGCCGCCGGACGTGTTCACCGGCAGGTCTCCGCCAAGGGCCGTCACACCCTCCGCGGTCAGCCTGCCCGCCTCGCCCTTCCTGCAGAACCCGAGGTCCTCGATGGCGCAGATCTCGGCGATGGTGAAGCAGTCGTGCACCTCGACGAGGTCGATGTCCCCGGGCGAGAGCCCTGCCATCGCATATGCCCTCTTCCCGGCAGCGACCGTGGCATCGAGCGTGCTGATGTCCCTGCGGTCATGGAGCGCGATGGTATCGCTCGCCTGGGCACTCGCAAGGACGCGGACGGGCGTGTCCGTGTACTCCCTCGCCCGTTCGAGCGGGGCGAGCACGACGGCCGCTGCCCCGTCGGTGATGGGCGAGCAGTCGAAGAGGCGGAGCGGGTCGGCAACGAGCGAGGAGGAGAGCACCGTCTCGATCGTGATCTCCTGGGAGAACTGGGCGATCGGGTTCCTCGCACCGTTGTAGTGGTTCTTCACGGCGACCTCCGCGAGCTGCTCCCTCGTTAAGGGGTACCGGTTCATGTAGTCAGTTGCGATCATCGCGTAGAGGCCGGGGAAGGTGGCCCCGACGAACCCCTCCCATTCCCGGTCGGCAGCGCCGGCGAGGGCGTCCACGCTCGCACCCGTCCCGACATCCGTCATCTTCTCGACGCCGGCCGCGACAACGATGTCCTCAATGCCCGAGGCGACGGCGATGAAGGCCTGGCGGAAGGAGAGACCGCCTGAAGCACACGCGGCCTCGACCCGCGTCGAGGCGATGTGGTCCGAGGCAAGCCCCGCATAATCTGCAATCAGTGCCCCGACGTGCTCCTGCTCGATGAACCTGCCGGCACTCATGTTCCCGACGTACATGGCCCCGATCTCCTCGCCGGCGACACCGGCGTCCTCTAAAGCCATCGTCCCTGCCTGGACGAAGAGGTCGCGGAACGAAGAGCCCCACTTCTCGCCGAACGGTGTGCACCCGATCCCGATAACTGCAACGTCCCTCATTTCTGCATCACGATCTTTCCCTTGTGCCGCGCATACTGCGCGTAGTCGACATAGACGGGGTTTGCGAGGAGCGCTGCAACCGAGGGGGCAGCCTCCCGGCAGAAATCCCCGGACGCGATGGCATCGGTCACCTCGATGTCGAACGCATCGCTCCCTGCCCCGGACCCAAACGACGCCATGAAGATGGTGTCGCCCGGTTTTGCCTGGTCGAGCGTTGCGGCAAGCCCGATCATCGAGGACCCGCTGTAGGTATTGCCGAGGGCGGGCACGACGAGGCCCGGCCGGATCTGGTCGGGGGAGAACCCGAGCGTCTTTGCGACCCGCTGGGGGAACTTCGCGTTCGGCTGGTGGAAGACCGCGTACGTGTAGTCTTTCGGGCCCTTCCCGGTCTGCTCCATCAGGAGCCGGCTTGCACCCTCGATGTGGCGGAAGTAGCCGGGCTCTCCCGTGAACCGCCCGCCGTGGCGGGGGTAGTCCTGCCCCTCCCGCC
>JGI12104J13512_1001654_pt1 | contig 15763 bp, 18 predicted proteins | sample TerdegcTABiofilm_FD_13512 | JGI IMG/M metagenome (IMG submission 13512)
ACGGCAATAATCAAATGGTGAGTGAATCGATGAGCAACTTACTGGTTTGGCTGGTTTGCTATCGCCACTCACCATTTTATATCTCTCACCATAATGGCGCAAATGGGGAGCTCCCCATTTCAGACACTCAAAGGCTATGCATCTTTATCAGGCAGGAATTGATCTTATCTACATTCGCGACATCCTTGGTCATGTCGACATTGCCACTACTGAGGTATATGCACGCATTGACACAGAACGTAAGCGCGATGCTCTGGAAAACGCATACCCCGAAATTACAGGCTCAACCCTCGCCGACTGGAATGACGATGAAGATTTGATTCGAAAACTCTCAAGGCTCGTGTGAAAAGCAAAATCATATGCGACGATGATAGTACCATAAGTACAGGTATTAACTTACTTTTAGGTTCACTTCGTCGCATATTATTTTTCGGTACATAACCATCGTTATGCGACATGTCGCATAACTCAATATATGCTCTCACCGAATTGTTGACATGCGGGGAGTGCGGCAAACCTTACAGACGGGCATCCTGGACAGCATATAGCGAGAAAAGGATTGTCTGGCGGTGTTTAAACAGGCTGGAATATGGGAAAAAGTGCTGCCAAAAGTCCCCAACCATTGATGAAGATGTTTTGCATAGAGCCATTATGGATGCTTTCAATTCACTCATACAGGATAAGGGAGATTTTATGGACACGCTCCAGTCCAATATTCAACTGGTGATGAGCAACCGGGCCAAACAGATGAACATAGCAAAAATTGAGGAACGGATCGCGGAATTAAAAAAAGAGATGATAGGCTTCGTAGAGGAAAATGCAAGATGTGGAGCAGACAATACGGACTTTGACGAGCACTATGCCAAAATCTCCTCCGAGTTGAAAGAACTCCAGAAGAAGAAAACGCAATATACCGAACAGGAAGCCAGGCAAGACGGCTTCCAGAGAAGAATCGAGGATATGAAGAAGTTTCTGAGCAGTGCAGACTGCAACTTATCAGAATTTGATAACCAGCTTGTCAGGCAGCTTATACATAATATTAAGGTCGTGTCAAAGGACAAGATTATCATAAGATTCAAATCAGGTTTTGAAATGGAGCAGACGCTGGCTACAAAATAACATTACCGAGAAGAGACAACCGCCAAACTGTGGAAAGCATAATGGCGGCTGTTTTATTCATGTATATTATTTGCTTGAATAGTTCCTCACAGAAATATGTTCACAAAATTCATTGTTTTCATTCGTTTTTTCGTATACAATATTATATGGAAAATATTTCTGCGAGGTATAAGGAATGGATTATATTACGGCAAAAGAAGCAGCAGAAAAATGGGGGATATCCCAGCGCAGAGTTCAGCTTCTATGTGAGCAAGGACGAGTGGCGGGGGCGGTTCGGTTAGGATGGGCATGGGCAATTCCTAAAGAAGCGGACAAGCCTGCAGATGCCCGTATAAAGGATAAAGGTAAGATATGATCTTTTGGCATTTAAAAATGGTGTCTATACCCATGCAAAATACAGGGAGTAGATTCGAAAAACATTTTTTAACAGATGCAAATTAATTGGAAATATCATCAACCACATTAAGAGAAAGCAGGTGGCTGAGAAAAGAGCGCACAGCAAACAGATGTTACCGCAAAAGCAACATCGACAGGAGAGAATATAGATTTATCTACGCAACAAGATTTCTGATTCCAGGGAATATGTCGGTGATTTTAAGCGATTTCTCATTGCTCCAAGCATCAATATAGCAGCAGAAAGCAGCAATAAAAGTTCGAACAGTTCGCCTTTCCCTTGAATAGATGACGGCATCCTTTACTTTAAAGTCTATTTTCATGCGATCATTAAATCGTTCAGTCGTTGTACGGCGTTTATAGAGTTTCTTCCAGCGCTTGGTATTACGAAGAATGGGGCCGAAATACCTTGGATTGTCACTAGTCGGGGTATAAAAAGTTTGGTTACTGGAAGCCTCGCACTTTTGACAGGAATCACACTGAACCGGGAAAAGCCATTTTCTACGGTGGGACTTTTTAATAATCCCCCAGTTGCGAAGCTTGTGGCCACATTTCTTTCCGTGAGGAATACCGTAGTCATCAAACTTAACCAACGCATCATGGGAGGCGGGTTTTGAATTACGGCTATTGAGCGCAATGACAGGATGTATGTTGTAGAACTGGTTTAAAAGATAAAAGTAGGTGTTGTCATAACCAGAATCAAAAGCAGCCGAAGAAAATTTTATTTCAGGATATAAACCGACAAGCTCTTTCAGCGCAAAAATGCCAGTAACGGAATCATGGCGCTCGCCGGTAACACATTTAATATGGATAGGTAAACTGTAAAAGCTTTCGGCAGCAGTAAACACATGAAAGGAATGGCCGTAAAAGTAACGCTCGTTGTAACTATCCCAGCCCCAGCTGGCACTGGGGTCCGTGAATTTACGCTTGCAGTTGCAGCTCTCACCCGGTTTAAGGTCACAGTCACAAACCTTTTTGCCGTAGTGAGAAGCGTGAGTCGGCATACAAGTGCCGTCACCGGCGATATTAAACCTCTGAGGGTCGCCAAGTAAGCCACTTTTGAGGGAAGGTAGGACAAAAAGCTCTTTGAGGATGAGGTTTAGGGAAGCTTCGATTGAATCAGGGAGTTTGGCGTCCGAATACTTGATCACCCTTTTAACCAACCTTTCAGTGAGAGTCATAGACGGAGAGTCCATCTTTTGATTTTTCTTTTGTTTAGACTTGGGTTTACGACGAAAGCGGCGCAGGTTGGATCTGTGAAGGGCTCTGTCCTTCCGGATCAGCCTATCCATAAAATCATAAAAAGTGCCAACGCCAGGAATGGGGTCAGCAGCAAGACCATCAATCCTTGAAGCAGAAAGGCAAGCAGGGATGAACCCGGAAAGAATGGCAAAGAAGGGGTCAGAGCGCAATGTATCAACCCAGGCGGAGATGCTGGTCACTCCCTTAAAAGCCATCAAAATAAGAGAGCGAAGCATAGCAACCGCATCTTTGGGAGGTGCCCCTTGAGTGGAGGAAGAGTAGTAATTCCGGATAAGGGGGACGATGGCAGTAAGGTCAGCATTCCAGAGCTTGGCGATATAGGGGAAGTTGGTAAACAAGGTAATCTGTTGATTGGTGTCAATATAGAATTTTGACAATAAAGAATGTACAAAGTTCTGATATTGAGCATGAGAGTATTTAAGCGATAGCAAAAACATATCACCCCTTTGTTTGAATCAGTGGTAAAAACCCACTCATCGCGATTTTGGGGGTGATTATTAAAAGTCAAGCGCTAATTATGCAAATAATAATGAATTAAGCCCATATTGCTAGCGATACATCCAAATATCTCTTGGTATCGCTAAATTATAAAGGATGAAAACTTTTGAGGTGAAACAAAAAAATCGCCTTCGCTGGCGATATTGAAAAAAGTAGCCTTTTGAGTTTTCGAATACGCTAATATTATTAAAAGAGGTGTGGAATTTTGCCTCCAGTTAACCTTAATTATTTAAATACTCTTGCCGCTGGTTTTAATTACTATAAAATACTAGGAATTCTGGCTATAGTAATAGGCGCTGTTATCCTGGTCCGTTTAGGCAGCTCTGCTATAACCAGGCTGTTTTCCCGCACGGAAGATTCCCTCCTTACCGGTAATAAGCGGGCACGTACTATGGTGGCACTTACAAAAAGCATTCTGCGCTATAGTGTTTATTTTATCGCAGGGGTAATGATTCTGGGTCTTTGTGGTGTGCAGACCGGTGCCTTAGTGGCAGGGGCCGGGATAGTCGGGTTGGCTGTGGGATTCGGAGCCAAAAACCTGGTTGAAGATGTTATCTCCGGTTTTTTTATTCTCTTTGAAGACCAATTCGCCGTAGGTGATTATATATCGGCGGCAGGAGTATCGGGAATTGTGGAGGAGATGGGCCTGCGGGTTACACGTTTGAAAGATTTAGGCGGGCAGGTTCACTATATTCCTAACGGTAAGATAGCTCAGGTAACCAATCACAGTCGTGGCAGTCTCCAGGCGATTGTAGATATTGGGGTTGCCTACGAGGCGGATCATAACCATGCAATCAGTGTCTTGGAAAAGGCATGTATGAACCTCGCACAGGAACATCCTGACTTAATTGCCACCGGCCCTGAAGTGCTCGGTATTGTCGCCCTGCACCCGGACCACGTGCTAATCCGCATATCCGCAGGCGCTATGCCGCTGCAACAGAGAAAGGTGGAACGGGAAATAATGAAGCGGGCAAAGGAAGCCATGGAAAGTGCCGGGATCAAGCCGGGCTAAATGTAATCTTAACCAGTTATTATCATCCTACTGTGTTTACATGGCAGGCTGGTTGCAACGCTTTACTTGACAAACCGTTCACGATTTAGCTATACTAGATTATGCGGTATTATGACATGATAAATCTCAATATTTTATTTATTCGCTATGCTGTTGTGGCTTTCAGGGAGGTAAGAAAATTTGTTTAAGAAACTGCTAGCCGGGATAGGGATCGGCGCGGCTAAGGTAAACCTTGAAATTGCCCGCCGGCAAGTGTCCCTCGGTGAATCAATAGAAGGTGTGGTGAAAATTTCCGGTGGCAGTGTTGATCAGCAAGTGGAGCAAATCAACATTACACTGGTGCTTAACTCTCAATATAAACATGATGACGAGTTTAGAAATGTAAGACAGGAAATTGGGACTGTCAAAGTGGCGGAAGGCATGCTGATAAAAGCTGATTCGCCTGAGGTGGTTATTCCTGTCCGGTTGCAGCTTCCATACGATATTCCCATTTCCAGGGGGAGAACAAGATATCATTTTGTTACCAATCTTGACATTAAAAATGCTGTAGATCCAAAGGATGTAGATGATATTATCATTCTCCCGAACTCTTACATGCAGATGGTGTTTGATGCTTTATCCATGCTCGGCTTCCGGGACAAACCATCATCCGGCGACTATAACGGCAGGTTCCAGCAATTTGAATATAAGCCTACCAGGTTCATGGCCCGGGAGTTGGATGAGCTTGAGATGTATTTAACGGCCAGTGAAAGCGAACTGTATATAGTAATGGAAATAGACAAAAAAACACGTGGTTTCCTGGGTAAAATTGCTGATGAATTGGATCTTGACGAGCGGCACGTTAGCTTTACGCTTCCTTACAGTAGCATGAAGAGTGCGGAACAAGTCGCTGCAACTTTAAAGGAGATCATTGAAAACGAATACAGGAAGATTAATTTTTAATCTTTTGAAATGATTGTTATGCGCCCGTAGCTCAGGCGGATAGAGCAGCGGTTTCCTAAACCGCGTGTCGGGAGTTCGAGTCTCTCCGGGCGCACCAGAAAAAGCATACAGCCGCAAGGGATTGCGGCTTTTGTATTTTCTTCCATATGCCTTTAGAAATGCCTTTGGGGACAGATTTGGGGACAAACTATTCCGTTTAATACAACACGTCAAAGCTGTCTTACAAGCTTCCCCTTCCAGGAGAGTGTCACAACCCGCATTGACTACCGTTACCATTGTTAGCTTGTTACCCTGTTCTGGTTATCGGGACTACCATCAGCCGGTAAGCCGCAGAATGGCCTGTAAGCCGCGTTATTACTTATACCTTAGCGACCTGTTTTTCGTTCGTTGCAGGGCCTTCTGTAAAGCCGTTGCCTGTCGCGGACTTGCCGCCTTCGGCAGCGCCCCCCCAGGGGGGGACCCCTTCGCCAGGAGCAGAGAGACTCCCCGAACAGTTTCCCCAACCAAAAGGGCCGCTCATCGAGTTCTTTTGGGTAACAACATTCGTCAAAGGTGAATGTTGGTATTGATACGGGTGCAGATTCTGCAGTCTTATCTTCTTTCTTGTCCCACTTTCTGACAGAAGTTAAGTCAGTCCTTATAGTATTATTTAGTAGTTTCTTGTATTCTTTAGTGTTCTGTATTGACGTTTTTTCCAGTTAATGATAACATATAGCTAACCTTAGAAGAGTCGGGCGGTTGGGGTGACACTCACCAGGTTGACGGTTATAGCGGCCATCTGTAACCCTTTGGGGGAAACCCGGATAATCTGGTTTTGCCGTTAGGCACCCACATGGCAATGGGAGAGTCGCTAAGAAGCACCCCCTAAGGTTACGCAGGTGTAAAACCTGCTTTTTCTTTTCCTTTGGGGGATTTAATTAATGGAAATTTCAAAGTGGAAGGAAGAAATAGTAATTTTAGCGATAAGGAGAGGGGATAAATGGAAGAGGTTGCCCGTAACTAAAAAAGACCGTCCTAGAATAAAAGACGAACGGGCAAAAAACAAAATTAAGTGTAAGTATCCAAGTGCGAAGTTAAATGAATAGAGAAAAGAATATGCTCGATATAGGCATGTAATCAACTTATCACCCTGGTTGAGTTTGATTTTGAGTTTGATTTAAACATGATGATTTCTGAAGAAACTAAGGAACAAATAGCAATCACAATTGACAATGAAAAAAGGAAAGGTTGCCCCTCATAAGGACGGGGGATTGGCTTTAAAATGTCATCCATACTATCACCTCCGGTTCATGGCTATGCGAATTTCTCGTAACAGGCTTTCCGCTTCTTCAAACATGTAAGCAGTGAGTACCCATTGAATGTCGTTGGCATTCGTACCAAAGACAGTCATAAGTTTTGATATCGCAACATTAACGATATTTCCGGTAAGTGATTGCAAAAAGGTTCCCATTATGATAACTGAGGTTGCAGGCCAGTTAATTCTATCCTGTAATTCACCGGTATTCATTATTAAATCCCCACTTACTGTGTCTTAATGGTCACTACGGCTGACATACCCGGCTTTAACTTATTATCTTGCTGAACAACGCTTATTTTTATAGGTAGGCGCTAGGCAACTTTCGTATAGTTACCTGATGTGTTCTCTATTGGTAAGATGGAAAAACTTGATTGAGTAGCTCCAGAGATCTCTTCAACCTGGCCAGTGAAAACTATATTAGGGTATGCATCGACGACAATGTTGACTTTATCTCCAATATGTATCCGTGCTATTTTTTTTCTTCAATGTTGGCTAAACCCCAGATCCGCTCAGGATTTACGATGGTAAACAAGGAGGTTCCTGAGCTAACGTTTTGTCCCTTTTCCTGGGCTGCATAGGTGGTACTACCGGTTTTAATCAAGGTATCTAACTGGGCTTGTGAGCAACTGAGACGGAATCTTGAGCAGGATTCACATTAGCATTCGCAGCTTCCAAGGCCTTCACCGCCGTTTCATATTTAGTTGTACAGCTGTCCAAGGTTTCCTTGGAAACCGCTCCTTGCTGGTATAAAACCGTGTTATTATCCAATATGCGCTTGCAATCTTCCATAGCCAATTTATTAATAGCGGCTTGAGCAATGGCGGCAGATAAGGCGCTTTCTGCCTTAGTAACGGACAGCTGTGCAGACTTAATATCGTTTGGCAACTTAGTAACGGCTATTTTGCTAAGTTCCCATACTGCTTCCGCCTGGGAAGCACTAATAAGATATTGGGAATCATCCAACTTGGCCAACAACTGCCCTACTTCCACGGTATCTCCTTCTTGAACATAGACATCGGTAAGCTTACCAGAAACCTCAGCACTGATATTAACCAAATCTGCAGACACTTTTGCATTATCAGTTGTGACTGTAGTTAGTAGTTGAATGTACCAGCGAATACCAAGAATAGCTACCGCGATTACGACCAATGTCAAGATACCAATACGGACTCTCTTGGATATCGGTTTTTTCTTTGGTTTCTCTATTGATATATTAGCTTGTGTTGTTGGATTCGTCATTCGTCATTGCTCCCCTTAGTAATCCCTTTAATTATGGTTGAGATAAACATCTCGATTTCCGGGCTTTGTAAATCAGAGGATATAAAAGTAGAAAAATAATTTGCAAATCCTCCACTTACAGAGAGAATCATATTGGTCAAAACATCCAGGTCGGTCATAATAAATGTTCCTTCAGTTTGGCCTCGTTGGATGATACCTGCAATGAGCATTTTCTTCTGATCATAAAGATCATATAGAGCAAATAAACTGCTTTCTGCATGATAATCTCTAAAGGGAAAAGTTGCTATAACCTTCGGACCCCATGGGTATCGGCGAATAAATTTAAATTCAATCTTTATATAGTCCCTTATCGCTTGAACAGGATCAGTCTGCGACAAACATTTCTCTTCGATTAAACGGCATTTCATCTCCAAAATCCTGGAAAAACTTTAATTATTAACTCTTCATCCTTTGCACCATAAAAAGCTGGGACCCGCAAGGTTTTGCGGGTCCCGGTTCATGCCTACGGCTTTAGCGGCTATTGCTGTGCTCTTTCTATCTTTAGGAGATTTTGCTTCCTCAATATCTTGGGTGACCGCCTTTCATCGTACCCCACAAAGGAGTAGGTTTTCATGGACGGATTTCTATAAATATAAATATAATAGCTTAAGAACCTGTCTTTGGAGATGTATGACGTGAACCAATCTGCCTTCCGAAGTCTTATTGTAGGAGTCGATACAAAAATTCCACTCCCTAATGGTAACTGGGTCACTTCGATAAATTTGGATAACGCTGCCACTACACCGCCGTTTGTCCACGTTTTAAACGAAATTATCAATTTTGCCCCCATGTATTCCTCTGTCCATCGCGGTACAGGATATAAGTCTCGTTTTACAACCGAGTTATATGAGACGTCAAGATTAATTGTGGCAAATTTTGTTAAAGCGGATCTTAATCATGACACTGTGATTTTTTTAAAGAATACAACAGAAGCAATAAATAAATTATCTTACCGGCTTTGTGACGATAATGAAAAAAGTGTTATTTTATCGACAGAGATGGAACACCATTCTAATGATCTTCCCTGGAGAAACAAGTATCATGTTGATTATGTTAAAATAGATAATTACGGAAGGCTATGTTTAGACGATTTAGTCAACAAGTTGAGCAATTATAAGAATGCTGTAAAATTAGTAGCAGTCACCGGGGCTTCGAATGTCACTGGATATGTCAACCCGATTCATGAAATAGCCGAAATAGCCCACAAATATAATGCAAAAATACTTGTTGACGGAGCTCAACTGGTCCCCCATGACCAAATAGATATGAAGCCCTTCGGTTCTCCCCAGCATATAGATTACCTTGTATTTTCCGGTCATAAAATGTATGCGCCTTTTGGGACAGGGGTTTTAATAGGCCCTAAAGATACATTTAATAATGGCGCCCCTGAATATGCCGGAGGCGGTACTGTGCGGACTGTTACCCGGACCGACGTAATATGGGATGACCCTCCTCATAAAGAAGAAGCAGGGACACCGAATGTAATGGGAGTTCTTGGTTTGCAGGCTGCGATTAAGTCATTATGTATGATTGGTATGCGGAACATAAGTAATTACGAACTTAAATTATGGAATTACACTGTGGAAAACTTAAAAAACTTACCCGGTCTCCGGCTTTATTGCGATTTAAATCCAGATAAGCCCCGGATTGGAATTATCCCTTTTAACCTTGACGGGATTCACCATGCTCTGGTAGCTGATATTTTGGCCGCTAAAGCCGGTATCGCGGTCCGCAACGGGTGTTTTTGTGCTCAGCCATATGTGCGGAAACTTCTAATGCTCCCAAAAGAAAAAGAAGCATGTATAAGAAACTATCACTCTCACAGTCGTCCGGGCATGATCAGGGTTAGTTTCGGTCTTTATAATAATTATGAAGAAATTAACGTTCTAATTCAAACTCTCCGCCATATTTTAGAATATAAAGACTATTATGTTAATAACTATATGACTATATAAATAAATTAACTTATTCGTCTTAAATATTTATTTAATTTACATGCAGGAATTCAGTCATAAAAGTAGAAAATCTTTTTTGTGTTAAATCAAAAATCTCCGAGTCAGGCAGACCTAAGCCAAAGGTATGGTTGCCCGGCCGATAGGGTGCGTTTGTAAACGAACGCGCCTCCCATTGTGGAAAGGAGAACATGGCTTTATTCATTTCTGTAGCTTTGTTCCTTTAACATGGGACAAAGTTTTTGTTTTTTATAAGAAGGAGGTGAATAGCCGTTTCCAATTTGCAAGTTGTAACATAACTATAAACCCACAAAGGAGTTTGAGTGCTGAAGAGTAGATTTATTGCTTTAATGGCAGTCATTGAATGGCAAGCACAATCGGACCAATCGATGCTGGCATAGTATCCGCGCTTGAGGACAGTTTCGAGAAGAAGACAGGCATAAGGGTAAGGCATGTCGGCGCCGGTACCGGCGAGGCATTGAAGTATGGTCAAACCGGCAAATTTGATCTTGTACTGGTCTATGCCAAGGCCTTGGAAGAAAAGTTTGTCGCCGAGGGATACGGGACTGAAAGAGTAGACCTTATGTATTATGGACAGCAAGTCCTTGTTTGTCAGCCGCGGCGATAATTCCGGCACTCATGTGAAAGAGATGGAACTGTGGCAGGCGGCAGTGATGAAAAGAATAGATAGAATATGAAAGGGGATTTATTTATGAAGATAAAAAAATTTGCTGCTCCGTTGCTGGTCATGCTTTTAATTTTTGTTTTGGGGGCATTGCAGGGATGCGGCAATCAGCCGTCGCAACAACAAGCTCCGCAGGTTCAAAATAAAGATGTGATTTTAGCTACCACCACCAGCACCCAGGACAGCGGACTGCTTGAAAAACTGCTCCCGGTGTTCGAGCAGAAAACCGGATATGTGGTAAAACCGATTGCTGTCGGCACCGGCCAGGCCCTGGCCATGGGTGAAAAAGGGGAAGCCGATGTTCTCCTGGTTCACGCTCCCAAGGATGAAAAGAAGCTTGTAGACAGCGGTGTGGGTATTAATTACCAACTGGTCATGCATAATGACTTTATTATTGTCGGTCCCGCCGGCGACCCGGCAGGCATTAAAGGAAGCAACACTGTCGAAGCTTTCAAAAAAATAGCCGGAACCAAGAGTATCTTTGTTTCCCGTGGAGATGAGTCCGGTACCCACAAAAAAGAAAAGGAAATATGGACCGCTGCCGGGATTAAGCCGGAAGGCAGCTGGTATCAGCAGAGTGGTACAGGTATGGGCGCGACCTTAAACATCGCCAATGAAAAACAGGGTTATACTTTGACTGACAGGGCGACTTACCTGTCTCAGAAAAATAATATCAAACTGGATATACTGGCGCAAGGCGACAAGTCACTCCTGAATATTTACCATGTGATGCAGGTCAATCCGGAGAAGTTCAGCAAGGTTAATAAAGACGGGGCCAAGGCATTTGTTGATTTTATGATCAACCCGGACACCCAAAAACTGATCGGGGAATTCGGCGTTGATAAGTACGGTGAGCCGTTGTTCTTCCCCGATGCCGGTAAAAATGAACAGGATCTCGGCAAGTAATAATTATTTAGTAATTCATTGGGAAAAAGGGCTGTATTCTTTTCAGATACAGCCCTTCAGGTTATAATAAGATCAAAGTATTAATGCAACTACAAGGGTGTGTTAAAGTGCATGAGTGGGCGCTGGCTGAATCGATAGTATTTACCGTTAATGAAGAGGCCGCTAAGGAAAAACTTAAAGACATAGCCCTGGTTAAAGTCAAAGTGGGTGAATTGCAGCAAATAGAGTTGGATATATTTAAGTTTGCCCTGGAAAATGTTCTACCATTATCCAGCATACCGCTGGATATGGCTAGGATAGATATTGAGATTGATGAAAGCACTTTGAAATGCAAGGTTTGCCGGAATGAGTGGAACTTTCGGGAAGCCGCCGGCAAGTTGCCGGAAGAGGAATCGGAAGCAATTCATTTTATCCCGGAAGTGGCGCATATTTATATGAGGTGCCCCCGCTGCGGCAGTCCTGATTTTGAAATTACCAAGGGGCGCGGGGTCTGGATAGATTATATCGAAGGGGAGAGGTAATGGACCCCAGGTTAAACATCATTGACAAAAGATTTGAAAATGTTAAAAGGATAATCGCCGTATCAGGGGGGAAGGGGGGGATCGGCAAGAGCCTGACTGCTTCCACCCTGGCATTGATCCTAACAAAACATGGTTTCCGGACCGGCCTGCTGGACCTGGACTTTTGCGGTCCTTCCGACCATGTGATCCTGGGCATTGAAGGAGTTTACCCGGAAGAGGACAGAGGAATTATTCCCCCGGAAGTTTTCGGCGTCAGGTTTATGTCGATTACTTATTTTGCCGGCTACAATCCTGTTCCGCTGCGGGGGGGCGAGGTTTCCAACGCGATTATCGAAATGCTCGCGATAACCAGGTGGAATGAGTTGGATTTTTTAATAATCGACATGCCGCCCGGTACCGGCGATCCGGCCCTTGATATTATCCGTTTGATTAAAAGAGTGGAGTTTCTCGTTGTCACCACCCAGTCGCGGGTAGCCCTGGCAGTGGCGAAAAAAGAGCTGCAGGTATTAAGAGAACTTGGGGTACCTGTCGCCGGTGTGCTTGAAAATATGCGGATAAAAGAACAATCCGCCGCAAAGGAAGAGTTGAGTGGTTACGAGGTTCCTTTTCTCGGCTCAATATTATTTGATCATAACCTCGAAGACGCCCTTGGAGATGCGCGCGAACTGTTAAAAACTGATTTTGCTATTCAATTGGAGAAAATTGTAATAGCTAATTTAATTAAATAAATTTTATACCATGTTTGTAATTACAACAATTCTTTGGCTAAAATTTGGGGGTTGGCGGCAGTGACGCGACAGGTTCAACCGGGTGAAAAGATAGTTACACGCTACCGCATTGTGATCAAAGGCGTTGTACAGGGGGTGGGTTTCCGCCCCTTTGTTTATCACCTCGCGCAAGTCTGGGGGATCAATGGCAGTGTGTTAAACTCCAGCCGGGGGGTGGTGATCGAAGCGGAGGGTGAAGAAAACAACATTGCCGGTTTTTTAAGTGAATTAAAAAATAACCCGCCCCAGCTTTCCAGAATCAGTGATTATCAGTTGAGCAAGATGCCGCCGGCCGGCTATACCTCTTTTGTTATTTTGCCCAGTAACTCCGGTGAAGAGAAAGAAGCGCTTGTGCCCCCGGATGTGGCTACGTGCGCTGATTGCGCCAAAGAGATAATAAACAGGCAGGACCGGCATTATCAGTATCCTTTTACCAACTGTACAAATTGCGGCCCACGCTTTACTATTATTAATGAGGTCCCTTATGACCGGCCGAAAACTTCCATGGCCTCCTTCAGCATGTGCGACCAATGCGCCCGGGAATATCACGACCCGGCGGACAGAAGGTTTCACGCGCAGCCGACAGCCTGCCCGGTTTGCGGGCCGCACGTGGAAATGCTGGACAGTAGCGGGAAAAATGTGGCCGGGAAAGAAAACTGGCTGCAAAGCTGCTGGGATATTTTACGGGCTGGAAACATCCTTGCTTTAAAAGGACTCGGCGGCTATCACCTGACCTGTGACGCGAAGAACAAAGAAGCCGTAAAGGCTTTGCGCCGGCGCAAAGGAAGAGACGCCAAGCCTTTTGCCGTGATGTGCCGGGACCTGGAGACCGTGCAAAAATACTGCGTGGCCGGGGAAAAGGAGAAAGAACTGTTAATTTCACCACTGGCGCCGATCGTCATTTTAAAAAAACATTTACCGGCAAAGCCGGACAAGGCGTTGCCGGAAGAACTCGCGCCAGGTTTGAAAACCCTGGGAGTAATGTTGCCGTACACGCCATTGCATCTGCTTTTGTTTAGCGGGCCTTTCGATGTGCTGGTCATGACCAGCGGGAATTACAGTAATCTGCCCCTGGTTAAAGATAACAGCCGGGCAACGGTCGAACTTGGCGGTATCGCTGATTACTTTCTTCAGCACAACAGAGAAATAGTCAACCGCTGCGACGATTCCCTGGTCCGGGTTATTGACGGGGAACCTCATATCTACCGCCGCTCAAGGGGCTATGTCCCGCATCCCGTGCTGGTGTCCCGCCGGGAGGATGAACCGGTCATTCTGGGGATCGGCGGGGAGATGAAAAACAACTTTTGCCTGCTCAAGAAAAATCGTGCCTTCATGAGCCAGTACATTGGGGAAATTGACAGCCTGGAAGGAGAGGAAAATCTTTTAACCAGCTTTTTCAATATGCAAAAATTAACTGACGCGACCCCTGAAATTGTGGCGTATGACGCTCATCCGGAATATGCTTCCGCCCGGGTGGCCCGCCGAATTCCGGCAAGGGCTTATTTTGCGGTGCAGCACCACCATGCCCACCTGGCCAGTTGCCTGGCTGAAAACGGTCTGGAAAACGAAGAAGTGATTGGGGCGGTTCTTGACGGCACCGGCTATGGCACGGACGGCCGTCTATGGGGGTTTGAGATCCTGACCGGGAACTATGATCATTTTCAACGCCGGTTTCACCTGGCTTATGTTCCCCTGCCCGGCGGCGAAGCGGCCATCCGCCGGCCCTGGCGCGCAGCGGCGGCTTACCTGCTGGCTTTTCTGGGCGAAGAAGGCAGAAAATACGCCGGGATGATTTTCCCGGGGAAAAATCTCGATGTTATTGAAAAAATGGTGATCAGCGGCTTTAATTCTCCTTTATCTTCGGGTTGTGGCCGGCTTTTTGACGCTGTGTCCGCTATTCTGGGCATATGCCTGGAAAACACCTATGAGGGACAGGCGGCCGTGGAGCTGGGGGAAGCGGTTCCGGAAACAGCGGACAAAGATTTTCAGCCTTACCCTTACGAAATTATAGAAGGAGTGATCCGGCCAGATAAGATGCTAGCTGAAATACTAAATGAAAAAATGGCCGGAGTGCCGGTGCAGTCAATATCCGCCAGATTTCACCGGACCCTGGTGAGTATGGTCGGCGAAGCGGTAGGGCGGGTATCCGCCGCCACCGGCATTAAAAAAGTTGCTTTAAGCGGCGGGACATGGCAAAACCAATACCTGTTCCGGACTGCGAAAGAGTTTCTCAGCGCACGCGGGTTTAAAGTGCTGTATCACCGGCAGGTGCCGGCCAATGACGGCGGAATAGCTTTGGGGCAAGCCATGATTGCGCACTGGAGGTGTCGAAAAAAATGTGTTTAGGCATACCCGGCAAAGTGGTGGAGGTTAATCAGGCGGAGAGTTGGGCTATCGTGGAGAGCTTTGGGGTGCGTAAAAAAGTGGGTATAGCTTTAATTGATGAGGACCTCGTTCCGGGAGATTATCTGATGGTGCACGCGGGTTACGCTATTGGAAAGATCAACCTGGACGATGCTCAAATCTCCCTGGAGCTTTGGGAGGAAATATTGCATGCTGGATAAACTGCGTGACCCGGAGTTGGGCAAAAGAATACTGTCCAAGCTGGCTCCCCTGGCGCAAGAAGTTGCCGGCCGTTTGGGACGGCCCGCGATATTAATGGAAGTTTGCGGCACGCACACCATGGCTATTGCCAGGAGTGGTTTAAGGAGCCTGCTGGCCGGTAGCCTGGAACTGAGGAGCGGGCCGGGTTGTCCGGTTTGTGTCACCGGTCAGGGAGATATAGACAGAATTATTGCCCTGGCCGCCAGCCGGCCTGATCTGGTTATCGGCACTTTCGGGGACATGCTGCGGGTGTCGGGAACAAACTCCTCACTTGAACAGGAGCGGGCTCGCGGCGCGCAGGTGGAAATATTTTACTCGCCAGCGGAGGCGGTAACCTTTGCCGCCGGACATCCCCAAAATGAAGTGGTTTTCCTGGGTGTCGGCTTCGAAACTACCGCGCCCGCCGTCGCATTAAGCGTTGCCGTGGCCAGAAGCAGGGGTCTGAAAAACTACTCGGTATTATCGGTGCACAAACTGGTTCCGCCGGTCCTGGAGAATTTACTGAGTGATCCGGAATTAAAAATTG
>JGI12104J13512_1001655_pt1 | contig 15754 bp, 20 predicted proteins | sample TerdegcTABiofilm_FD_13512 | JGI IMG/M metagenome (IMG submission 13512)
GGCCAGGACAACCTCACAGGCCTGGAATGCTGCCAGAGCTGCTATCAGAAGATCCTAGTGAATCGGGCGAAAGCAATCGCAGAATACGGCCAGATCAAGGAAGATATTGATGCTCACTGACCTATCTTGGATCGCACCAGGCAAGCCCTGGCCTCCTGAAGATGCAGACGAGGCAGCTCGCTTGGCGGAGCATGCTTTCAATCGTGCCGTGTACAACAACCAGCACGATGTCTTTGGAAAGTACGCCGCCTATCTTCGGGACAAAGCCGACGACGACAAGAAAGTGCCGGTCATCCTTGGCTGGGGTGAGAAGGCCACAGCCAATTACATCAATCTCATACTGGGCGATGATCCTGATGTCGAATATGACGGCGAGGATCTACAGGACGAGCGCCCAGACGAGGAAGTCCTGATCGACGTATCCAGGTTCGGGCTTGGGCTATACGAAATCACAGAAGATGGCATATTTGCCCAGAGTCCGGAGAACTGCTATATAGTCAATGATCCCGTGAACTGGCGCAAGGCCACAGAATACGTATTCTTCCGGCCATTCAAGGTCGACAAGACCGAATACGTCAAGTTCACGATTCACGGCAGGGGCTACATCCAGCATCTCGTCTATGAGCTGCGTGGCGGGAAGCTAGGAGATCGAAAAGATCTGGCTTCGTTCCCTGCTTATGCGGGCTTGAAGGTATCCGCCGATGGCAAGCAGGCAACGGGCGTCGATGACATCCTGATCGTCCGCGTCGACAACGCTCTTTCTACAGATCGCCGCTATGGCCGCTCGGACTATACGCCCGCAGTCGCTTCTCTGATCGAGGCCCTGGAGCTGGCCTTCGCACGCAGGGAAGAGGTGCTGGCGAAATTCTCCAGGCCGATCTTCATGGCACCTGAATCGGCTTTCAATCACTTCGATCAGGCGAAACAGAAGTGGGAGATCCATCTGGATGAGCCTATCCTGTTGGAGCCCGGATCTAGCAGGGCAGAATACCTCACTTGGCAGGCTGAACTCGGAGCTGTAGAGAACGCCATCGAGGACAAGATGAACCAGCTTCTCTACATGCTCGATTTGGTGAAGGTCGAGGAGGCGAACAAAGCAGAGAGCGGCACAGCACTGGCCTTGAAGCTTCAGCCCACGCTCTCCAGGGTGAAGCGCTTCGCCAAGGCCCTCAAGAGAGCTATCCCGAAGGTAGAAGTGCTCTACAACCAGCTTCTCGGAAACTCACTAGATCCTGCGAAGATCACAGTCGACATCAGAAGCGGGCTTCCCAAAGATCAGTCCGCCACAATCGCGTTCGTGGCAGCGGCTTACGCCGGCGGATTCATGAGCCTAGAGACGGCGGTGGCCATCGCCCAGGACTACGAGATGAGCGACGATCCAGATAGTCCACTGCAGAAGGAGATAGCGAGGATCAGGGCGGCTCAACCCAAGACACCGGCAAGCCCCGAAGAGGCACCTAGGATACAGCTACCCTCGATTGAATCATGACGCTATCAGAGGCCCAGGCCCAGAGGCTCATACAGCTATATTCTGATGCTGAGCGCGAGCTTCTCATTGAGCTGACCAAGGCCCTCCTGAAGGGCAACAGCACAGCCAATCTCAGGGCACTTTTGCAGAACACCCGCAAGATCCGGGCCGATCTGCTTGCAGGTGGCCGCGAGTGGTGCGAGCAGGCCATTCCCGCACTCTACACATCTGCACTGGCAGAGGTCGACGACGTTCTGGGGTCTGCGGGCGGTGGTTTCGGAACGCTACACCAACAGGCCATGCAGGTGCTTGCTGAGAACGCATACAGCAGGCTTCAGCAGGTAGACCAGCTCGTAGGCAGGAGAATAGACGACATCTATCGAGACATGGCACTCGAAGCAATCAGGGGCGACGTAGCCGGATATCAGACCTGGAAGCAGACAGCCAAGCTCTACAGAGAGAAGCTTGCAGAGAAGGGCATAACCGGATTCGTAGACGCTGCAGGCAAGGAATGGAATCTCAAGACGTACTCTGAGATGGTCGCCAGGACGACTACCCGCGAGACCATGATCCAAGGAACCGCGAACAGGCTCTTGGAACATGGCCACGATCTGGCTGAGATCGTAGGCGGCATGGCGAAAAACACCTGCCAGATCTGCAGATCCTGGGTTGGCAGGGTCATCTCATTGACCGGCGAAACACCTGGCTATCCTACGCTCGCAGATGCAAGAGCCGCTGGCCTGTTTCATGCGAACTGCACCCACAACATCGCAATAGCCGGATCGTTCGAGGAAGAGATAGCGAGGGCCAGGGGATCATAATGCCGCTCAAAAAAGGATCATCCAAGAAAACGGTGTCAAGAAACATCAAGACACTGATCCACGAGGGATTTCCACAGAAGCAGGCGGTAGCAATTGCACTCAGCAAGGCCGGGAAATCCAGACGAAAGCGATCATAATCATATCTTTTGAACAGTTGGCGACCTGAGCCGATCAGGGAGTGTGTTTTTCTATGGCAGATAGTGCAACGACCGCGCCTACGCCTGGCGCTAATCCAACAACGGAAGGCGGTAATGATCAAAAAACTGCTACCAAGCAGGACGTCAAGACACTTACACAGGCGGAAATCGACGCGATTGTCGAGGAGCGCCTGGCACGCGAGAAGAAGAAATACGCCGACTATTCAGAGCTGAAAAAGGCAGCAGCAGAGTTGGCGGAGATCAAGAAAAGCCAGATGACGGAGCTTGAGAAGCTCAAGGCAGATCTGGCCGAGAAAGACAAGATTCTGCAAGAAAAGGACACAGAACTGTCAGGATTGAAGCTTGAGCGCGTCAAAAACGCAATGCTCTCCAAGTACAGCATCGACCCTGAATGGATAGATTCTGTGTCTGGAACGACCGAGGAAGAGGTCGAGGCCAGCGTTCAGCGGCTTGCCAAGAGGCTGAAAGTCGAGCCTCCGAAAGCTGCGCAGGGAGCTGGCAGCACTGGTATCCAGAACCAGGTTCCTAATTCTAAGAAAATCTGGAAAGAGTCGGAAATCAAGGAGCTTAGGCTCTCTGGAAAGCTCACAGATGAGCTGATGGCCGAGATCAAGCAGGCTACGCTTGAGGGTCGAGTTCAGTAGGTGTACTATTCTATGGCTTTTGAATCATGGAAACCGGAGGTTATAGCGGCTGATGTCCAGCATCAGCTTCAGAAGGCTCTCGTATACGGCCAGGATGGCGTAATCAACCGCAATTACGAGGGCGATGTACAGTTTGCGAAGTCCGTCAGGATCGTTGGCGTCGGGTCTGTGACCGTCAAGGACTACGTCCAGAACACAGACATGGCCGATCCTGAGATTGTAGCAGATTCCTCACTGGAAATGACCATCGACTATGACAAGTACTTCAACTTCAAGGTCAACAATAAGGATCTGGCGCAGACAAAGCTCGACATCATGAGCGAGAACAACAAGGAAGCTGCGTATGCCGTCAGGGATGCCATCGATCAGGCCATTGCGTCTCTATATAGCGATGCAAGCGCCAGCAATGCAATTGGCAGCGACGCTGATCCGGTCGTGCCAAACCTCGCGCAAGGCAACGCTGAGAACATCTACAACGTCATAGAGGACTGTGGCGTGGCTCTATCCGACAGCAAGGTTCCGCTCGAAGGCCGCTGGCTGATAGCTCCTCCCAAGTTCACCGGCTTAATCAGGAAGGATCTCAAGCTGACATACGGCATGGCCGGAACCCAGGCCGTGCAGGGAGCGGTCCTAAATGGTCTGGTCACGAGGCTTGGTGGCTTCAACATCCTAGAGAGCCACAACGTCCCGAACTCTTCAGGATCGAAATACAAGATCCTGTTCGGCACCTCGAAGGCCATTACCTTCGCCAGCCAGGTAAACGCGGTCCGTGTCATGGACATGGAGAAGCAGTTTGCCAAGAAGGTCGACGGTGAGTACGTCTTCGGCTGCAAGGTCATCAGGCCGGATTGTCTCGGCTGTCTGACCGTCTCCTGGAGTTGATTTGGAATGAAGAGGATATTTGCAATTCTAATAGCGCGCTGCTCGTTGGAGCAGCATCGGCTGCCTATACGGCGATTTCGGCAGTTTCGAGCTTGGATGCTGAAAACGACTACGCCCGCGCACCAGGAACGTGGACTAATTTGGCTGCTAATGGCTCGATCAATTACTACGATTGGCCAGATGGCTACGAACTCATCCTGGGCCTGAACTACACCAGCACCACGAACGCTGCCGCTGATTACTTCAGTATCATGGCTGGCGATGGAGCCCACGCTTTCAGATCAAGCATCGGGAACCTCACTTACAGCTCGCTCTCGCCTGGAGTTTACTGGTTTGGCCCGCTGGAAAGCGCCAGGTTCATGAATGCCACTGGATATCTGGAGCTCTCTTCAGGCTACATTACAGGCAAGGTCGCTGTAATCAAGGTGAAGCGCTGAGGGTTCAACTCCCTCTCATCTAAATTTTGTGAGATGATATCATGGGCCGAGATTATCTAGCACCTCTTCGGAAGAAAATATCAGTATCTACAGCGGGCGCAGAACGCAGAGGCACTAGAGGAAGAGTTCTATGGCTGACATACAGAAGATATTAGATCAGCAGATAGGCAGGAACATCGAGTACGGCGAGGATGGGATCTAGCTGTATGACCAGATCAAGATCCTGCGGGAGTCCGTCGCTGCACTGAAGGCCGAAGTCGAGAAGCTCTCGAAGAAGAGCATCTCGCTGCCTGATCTGGATGCACTGAATAAGAAGGTAGAGGCTGAGAAGGCGAGAGTCAAGCCCGCCAAGCCTGAGAAGGTTGCTCTGAAAGCCTCCAAATCCACCGGAAAAGCATGAGCTACATAACTCTTAGTGCGGCCAAGGCGTGGATATCCGCACACGTCAGAAGCTCGGATCGCACAAGCTGGGACGCGCTGACAGACACGGACAAAACCATCGCCCTGCAGGAGGCCGAGGACCGGATTGATGACCTGCCTCTGCGTGGCCGCAAATATAATATCGAAGTCACCGCAGGCGTTCCAGACCAGCAAGCCGAATTCCCACGAATCATAGACGGCGTCACGGTGAGCTGGAACGACAACACGAACGAGGCAATTGTGCCGCAGGATATCAAGGATGCTGTCTGCCTGGAAGCCGTCGCACTCGCCCAATGGGGAAGCTCCTGGAGGCGCAAGAACCAGGAGCAAGGAGTCACGCAGATCAGTTTGGGCGGTGTCCAGGAGAGCTATTCGTCTACATCGATGCTCCTGAGCCCCAGAGCCATGCAGATCATGAGAAAGTATATCGGCGCTGAGATCCGATGACCCAACCTCCTGTCCCGATGAGCCAGACGGCCACATGGAAGCACAAGACTGGCAGCGATGGCTACGATGATACCTATTCTTCTGCGTCAATCACATGCAGAATCGAACAAAAGACGCAGATGATCAAAACGCTGGCCGGTGACACGCTTGAATCCGTTGCAATGCTCTGGTGCATCGAGGATGTCCAGCCTGGCGATGTAATCACTTTCCAGGGCAGGGACTTTTCTGTAGGCGGCATCGTCTCACAGGCCACAGACCTCGATGGTACGGTTCATTGGAGAGTCGTGGCGCTGGGCTAGGCTTATATGAGCTGGAATGATGATCGTGCGAAGCGCGCCGCACACGACGCAGGAATGGCGGCGCTTCATGATGCTGCAGAGATCATACTGAAAGAATCGCAGAAAGAAGTACCATATGCTACAGGCGATCTGGCAAGTCATGGCGCTATCACGGATGCGCCATCTGAATCTGCAGTGTACATTCATTACAGTGGTCCGTATGCGGTCCGGCAGCACGAAGATGCTACACTGAGGCATCCTGATCCTAAAAATCCTTCTTCCAGATCTGGCCGGAAGGATCACTATCTGGAAGATCCTTTCAACAGAAACAAAAACAACGTACAGAAACTCGTAGCGGCAAGAATAGACGCCGCATTGCGATAAAAGGAGATGACATTTTTGGTAAAACTGAAGTGCGCTGGCTGTGGAGCCATTACGGAGCTTCCAGCCATGCCTAAGAAGTTCATCTGTAAGTCTTGTGGCGCTCCGAACACACCACAGCCGGAAACCGCAGGAACCGCAGATGAGGCATGTGGCTGCATCCTGCCAACAGGGTTCGAGTGGAAGATGCCGGTTGGTGTGATCGGAGAGGGCGATAACGTGATGTACATTACGCCTGATGACGGTATTCCGCTCACGAGAATAGAGTGGATCGAGATCTATGGCTACGATCCGAAGGCAAAGCTCGCAGAGATGAGGCGCAGGGGAGAAGCGGGCATTCCAGGCTACGTGAATCTCAGCACACTTGGGAGGAAGCGATGAGATCGGGCTACGTAGATCTCTGCATCTTTCTGGCTATAGTGCTTCTTTTCGTGGCAGGAGTTTCGCATGGAGTCACGCCATCTGACCTAATCACGTTCAGGCCCGCTCCTATAGAGAAGCTCTGCCTACAGGACGTAGATCCATCGAGTGCCAGGGCAATTGCGGCCACAAACGAGCCCCTGGTGCGGTTCAAGCCCTGGGAGCTGCCGAATCTAGGCCATTATGCGTCCTGGAAGGCAGAACTCAGCCAGGACGAACCAGCAGGCATTCCGAAGAACCTCATGAACTTCTCAAATACGACGCCAGAAATTCCGGCATCCGTGGGCAATGCGACTGAAAACATCACGATGATCAATGACACTCTCGTATTCTGGTGATATGATGAGCGATCAATTCTATTGCACTAGAGTAGGCGGCATCGAGATCAACGGCCTTTTGGAGATCCTTGAAGGCACAGCAGAAAAGGGACCTTGGTACAATGCCTGGGAGTTCTCCGATTCGCAGATAGATGATTGGCTGAAACGCGATTGGATCAAATTTAGGGATGGTGATTGAATGGTACAAGTCTGGAAATCCAAAACGATGTGGGCGAACGTCATAGCAGCGGTAAGCATGTTCTTGGGCGCACAGTACGGAGCGCCTCTGACAGCAGAACAAACCGCCGCAATACTGGCAGTTGTCAACATCGTGCTCAGAGCGGTAACAAACGAGCCGATTGAATGGTGACGTGGCGAGGATAGCATGATAGCGCCATGCCAGAGCCCCGCCGACATATCGGTTCTTTTCTCCGTATATAGCGATGATGGAATAATAGCACAGAGGTCTCATGCCTCCTCCTGAATTGCCCGCTGATGTCCCAAAGACAGACCGCGAGCTGCTGCTTCAATTGAACCAGAAGATAGACTACATCACAGATCGCTTAGACGGAGAAGCGGGACTGTGTAGCACTATCAGAATGCAGGAAGAGCGGATCAAGAAGCTTGAGAGAGACCGTTGGTATCTCGCGGGCGCTCTGGGCCTGCTGATCATGTTGGTGGGGACAGGCAGGCTAATCGAGCTTCTCTATGTGGTTCCGAGGTGAGGCAATGCAAATCACCGATTTGGATTGGAGGCAGATATTCAATGACTGGCCGGACGCCGATCTGCTCTATCTTAGATGCATCATCGACGAGAAGCTCCGGCAACGGCCAATTCGAAAAACCATGATCAGACGTGATGATTGATGGGCCTTGTTCAGGACATATCGGCAGCATTAGTCGCGCTGCATCAGGGCACAGCACTTGGCACGGATATCTTCGCTTATGCCTTCGATGATCTCCCGCACAACGCTCTCTGCATCATACCTCTCGCAGGCCAGGAGCCAGACAGATCCTGGAAGGAGGGAGGAGGCCACAGAGCAATAGACTATCCAGGAGTACAGGTGCAGATCAGGAACACCTCGAAAGCGACAGCAGAGAGCAAAGCCGAAGCGATCAGGACGGGCCTGGATGGATATGCCGTATCAAATCATTTGTACTGTTGGACTACAAGGGCCTTTCCAATATATCTCGGAAAGGATGACGGAACAGTCAGGTATCGTTTTTCAGTAGATTTTAGGTTGGCAAAAAATAGGTGAGGTGAAACGTAAATGACAGCACAGTCAGGAGCAGCCGGAAAGGTAACGTTTGGATCTGGAAATACGTTTGTAGATGGTGTGAACGGTTGGAAGCTCGACCCCAAGTCTGGTGAGGAGGAGATCACGCCCTTCAAGACCGGGAACGATGCTGCATGGAAGAGATGGGCAAGCAAGCTGAAGGAGGCGACAGGCTCGATTAACTTGGCCTATGTGGATCTTGGAGATTCCGGCCAGCTTGCCATCTGGAACGCGCTTGGCGGAGCAGCAACACCAGCCAGATTCTACATCAATGCATCTCATTACCTGAGCTGCAACATCATAATCAATAGTTTCCCGTTCGATGCAAACGTTGACGGCATCGAGGGCAAGGGTGTGTCCATTAGCTTCCGCGTAGACGATTCAGTGACCTACACGTGAGTTGAGGTCGATGACCGCAATATCCGGCTCTAAAGCCGGTTTTTGGGTGCCAACCGCAGACGACTCTCAAGCCGCAACAGGAGAAGCGATGACCAGGGTTGGCACGACAAACGAGTATTATATCACCGACAGGGAAAAGGCCTGGTGGGACCCGGACCAACCTGTCACCGTCTATGATGATAGCGTCGAGGTCGAAGGCTGCCAGATAGACTACGCTGGCGGATTCGTCACTCTGCCAGAAGCAGCATCTGGTGATGTAACGGTCGATTGCTACTATTTCCAGATGGAGCAGCTCGCCGGAGGATATGGCGTATCGATCGATGCGAAGAGCAACGAAGCTGACATCACATGCTTCAGTAAAGCCCTAAACAGTCCTGTGCAGTGGAAACGGTTCATATCTACTCTGAAAGAATGGACCGTGACGGTCAAACGGCATTTCGTCTTCGCCCAGGCATGGCATCAGACGGCTTTTTCCACGCCAAACAGTAACCTGGTGTGGACCTGGAAGACTCCTGGCCCGGACGGGAACCTTGAATCGATCACGTATGTTGTATCCGGGTACAACACTTCCCTGGAAGTAACTAGGGCGGCAGGTGTCACGACCGTAACGGTAGGCACTGATGGAAGCGGAAATGCAATAACCACTGCCGCACAGGTCAAGGCGCATGTAGATGCCGATCCCGTTCTGTCCGAGCTATGGGATGTCCAGTTCGCTTCAGGTGAGAACGGCACGGGCATCGTGGAATGCCTGACCGAGACCGACCTCCACGGTGGTCGGGACTACGATGATCTGGTCAAGCTTGGCCGGAAGGTGCTCTGCTGCGCATATCTCGATACCACCACAGGCTCGATCAAGAAGCTTGAAGGAGTGGGGATACTCACGGGCTTCAGCCCGGATGCTAAGCTCGACGGCCTGATCGAGAATGATCTGACGTTCCGAGGGGATGACAGACTGAGGTACCACATGGTATGAGGCTAGCCCCAATGATCCCGAAATGGGTGAGGGGCTACCTCGTTAGATACGGATTTCAACCTGACAAGTCAATACTTTTTAGCCCAGATTCATATTTATAATACGAGGTAGATAGATATGTTCAAAGTGCTGAATTGCGGAGAAAGAGAAATAAAGCTGAGATACACTGCAGGAACACTCTTTTCAATAGCCGCGAGTGCTCTGGAAGTTGTAGGCCAGGAGAGGCTAGATCTCATCAAGTACAAGCCCATTCGGAGACAGGTGCCTGTCGAGGTCGTGCTTCGATTCATCGACACGGAGCTTGATATTCTGCTCTGGCTCTTTGGGAAGGGCCTGGACTGGAAGGAGTCTGGTGCGAAGCCCGAAGAGGCAAATGATCTCTTCGATGCCTACATGGATGTACCAGAGGATGCACTCGACACCGGAGAGCGTTTTGAGTCCTTCAAGCTCGCCGTGTGCGAGGCGATAGCCGCAGCCAGAGGGATTAACCTAAAAAAGATGATGGAGAAGCAGAAAGCGGACCAGGAGAAAGCCAAATCGGAGATAGAGGCGTCTCTGGCATCCAATCTGACGAAGCGCCTGAAGGAAGTGGAGGCGGAGAGGGACAATCTGCAGGCACAATTGGCAGAAACTCAGCAGAAGCTCGCGGAAGCCCTCAGGAGCAATCTGAAGAAGAATACTGGGAGAGGCTCTACAGGATTGGCATCGGAGAGCTAGGGCTCTCACCATTAGAATTTTTTGAGATGACTCCTGTGGAGCTAATGATCAGAATCGAGGCACACAACGACGCAAAAAAGGATCGATTGTATCACATCTGGCTACAAGGATATCTCAATGCGTATGCCTTCAACGATCCAAAGAAATATCCTAAGTTCTCCGAGATGCTCCCGAAAAAACCCGCTAAACCAATACCGCCAACAGACGTCAGGAGCGATCTGTCGTCGTTGAGACCATAATCTAATTTTTCCGAGGCTAATATGCTACAAGTAGGAGACCTGGCCGTTGCACTTCGGCTGGACGACTCGAAGTACAAGGCTGGACTGGACGAAGCCAAAAAGACCGGCACGTCTGTGGCGTCCGCCATAGAAAATAGCTTCAACAAAGCCGACATAGGAAAAGGACTCTCGGCTTCACTGTCGTCTGCCAAAGGCGATTTCACGAAGATCGGCGAGGAGCTGGGCAATTCGCTCACCAACCAGATGCAAAGCTCGCTCGGTCCTCTTGGTGGCATAGCAGCATCGGCGGCATCTGCTCTTGGGCCGATTGGAATAGCAGCCGGTCTGGCTGGTGCGGCGATTGTCGGTATCGGTGCGTCGTCGGTTGGAGTGGCCGCGAACTTCCAGTCATCCATGAGCCGCGTGAATGCGGTTCTGGGTGGCTCACAGGAAGATTTCAATGCGCTCTCGCAGGCTGCCAGGGATGCAGGTGCCACGACGCAGTTCTCCGCATCACAGGCAGCCGATGCGCTCTATTATCTGGCTTCTGCGGGTCTATCTTCTACTGACGCCACTACAGCCCTCAAGGACGTGCTGAATCTGGCTGGCGCTGGCGGCATGGACCTTGCCCAGGCTTCCGATATGCTCACGGCTACATTAGCCCAGTACAGCCTAAAAGCTGAAGAGGCTGGTCGAGTCACGAATGTAATAGCGGCCACCGCTGCTATGGCCAATACCGATGTCTCGCAGATGGGCCAGGCCCTTACCACGGTTGGGGCTTATGCCAATGCATTCGGCATCAGCATCGAGGCCACATCTGCCGCCTTGGGCATCCTGAGCAACGGCGGCATCAAAGGAGCTGAGGCAGGTACGATGCTCAGGGGCGTCCTGTCTGGCCTGGCCGTCCAGAGCGGGCCAGCATCCGAAGCCCTGGCAGCAATAGGTCTCACCGCAGAGGACATCAATCCTGCAACTCATACTCTTTCTGAGATTTTCACAACTCTGAAAGAGCATGGCATGGATGCCACGACCGCACTCCAGCTCTTCGGGCGCGAGAACGTATCTGCGGCCATGTATCTGCAGGACCATGCCAAAGAGCTTGACACACTGCAGACCAAGATCACAGGCACAAATAAGGCCGCCGAGATGAATGCCCAGCTGAATGACAATCTGAAGGGCGCGTATGCAGAACTGTCTTCAGCTATAGAAGAAGCTCAGATCAGCATCGGCAACCTGTTCCTACCGGCTCTGACGAGCATTACGAGAGGCGCGACGGAGGTTATCGGCGGGATCACAACTCTTGGGCATACTCTATACAGTCTAGCCAAAAACTCTGAGGCCGTTAGCGCCATATCGCAGGCTTTCAGCAAGCTAGGAGATGCAGGAAAAGAGGCATTTGGGGCCATTTCAGCGGTGGTAGGGCCTGCATGGACGGCCATTGGCGGCGGCAGCGCGGTGATGAGTGCGCTGCAGGCTGCTTTCAATGCGGCCACGATACCAATCACCGCATTCTTCACGGTTCTAGGAAAGGTAGCAGATGGGGTGAAGGCGCTTGCAACCGCTGTAGCTCCTGCTGCTACGGCCATCGGAGAGACTCTTGGCGGAGCGATCAAGACCGCTGATGCGTATATCCAGGCGATCATAGAATCAATCACCAATCTGGTATCAAATTCCTCTACTGTCCAAACTCTGGTATCCGCGTTCGGTGCTCTGCAGACTAAGCTCTCGGAGATAGCCACTTTCTGGGGAGACGTGGCCTCGAAGGTCATCTCTGGACTCACCGAAGCGATCCCCAAGGCTCTATCAAGCCTGATCAGCTCTGTGGCGTCTGCATTCGGCCAGACTGGGCAGGCCGCCAGTGATGCATTCACGAATGCGATCAAATCATCTCCTGTTGGCGCTATATTCGGGTTTGCTGAGGGCATATCGGCCAGGGCAAACCAAATCCTGGCCGCTGGAGACAAAGCGGCCGAGAAGGTAGCAGAGGGTGTCGAAAAGAACGAAGCTCTGGCCAAGGCACCAGGTAATGCATTACAGTCCGATAAGGCTCTGGCAGGGGCGGAAGCGGCGGGCGAAAAGCTAGCAGATAAGACGCTCAGCGCTTTCGCAAAACAAGCCCAGGCATCAAATCTCTCAGATACGGCTCTGCTAAGCATAATTAATAGCCAGAGCAGCTACCAAAAAATCAAAGAGAAGGTCTACGACCTATACGGGACGACTATCAAGTACTGGTATGACGCGGCTGAGAAGTACCCAACCGCGTACTTGGAGATCGATGGCGTCCAGGTCAGCCAAGCATACGACAAAACAAAAGGAAAGGCCACAGTGGAAGACCTGCTGCGACAGCTCGGACTCGATGAAGATGTAATAAGCCATGTGGTCACACAAAAGACCGCAAAGATAAATAGCCTGCTTTCAAAGACTCTCCAAGAACATCAAAAGACAATTGACAAATCAAGCCTCTGGGATAAGGCAAATACTCAGCGAAACTGGATCAAGTGGACGAACGATAATGCGGATGCTGTGAAACGGTCGGGTGATCAGCTATCCCTGGAGTTCTACAATGCAATGAACGAGCTGGGCAATGCCTCATCAGAGGCCGTCCAGGGATGGGCCGACAAAACTGGCATCAGCTTCGAGTCTGCTCAGGCTACACTCTCAGATGATTTGCAGAACGTCCTAAAAGCGATAGCCGATCCAGGCTCTATACCTCCAGATATTTTGAATCAGTCGCTTGCTGATCTCATAGATGCGGGCGTAATCGGCCCTCAGTGGCGAGAACAGATTGAAGAAGCAGGGACCCAGATCGTAGAAGGCTTTGAGATACCAATAGCGAACGCTGGAGAATGGGCCAAGTCGGAGCTTAGCAAAATGGCCAAGGAGGCGTCCGACGCATGGAAGGAGGGACTCACTCAGGAAGAAGCCGATGCTATCGCAGCATTCGAGCCAGAGCTTGAATACATCAAAACCAACTTCCCAGATCTCTTTGAGCAGTATGGCGGTGAGGCCATGCTTCGCCTCATCAAGGCCATAAAAGCGAATGGCGGAGACGTCGAGGCTGCCATGAAGCAGATCGGGAAAGACTCTGGAAAAGCTTTCTCAGATAGCCTATTGGATGGCGTGAAGAAGAGCCCAAGCCTGAAAGAGATTGCAAATGCAATCGCCTTGGGCCCAGACAAGCTCAAAGAACTCATTGCCAATCCATATGCCTATGCCTGGACGGATGGAATCGACCAGGCAAAAAGCATCCTGAATGCTGAGCGCGACAACATCACACATGGCATCATCGATCCGGCAGCCGCCAGGCAGGATATCATCAGTGCCTTCGAGCCTATTCATGCCGTCCTGCCGGATTGGTTCAACAATCTGAATACTCTGCTGAAAAACAACAGAATCACGCTCAGCCAGTACTATGCGTATTTCGACAATTACATGTCCCAGACCGAAAAGCTGAGAGAGAGCACAGACAAGCTCTCGTCGAGTAGCACCAAGGGGACTGGCTGCATCAACAGCTATGCAAATGCATGTTCGTTCCTGGGCCTGACAGCCGACAGCAGCACCGCCAAGCTCGAAGCTATGGGGCTGGCCATCGATCCTCTTGCCGAGATCTCAGGAAGAGGCATATCTGTCTCCTTCTCACCGGCCCAGGTGATAGCAGACAGGGCCTACAACCAGCTAATCCAGGCATCCAATGTAGTGAAATATACCACAGATGAATTTGGCAGACGCATTGCCGTGATTGGGCAAGTGGCTCAGCAGAATGCGGAGCGCGGCGGTGCAGCACTCTACAATGGCGCGGTTGCTGGTGCTTCGGCCATAGCCAGTGCAGCTCAGTCATTCTCTGCACGGTTGTACGGCGGGAGCACTTGGTTGTACGGCATTGGTTCCACGCGCTTCTATGCAGAAGGCACAAGGACCAGCGGGCCGGAGCTGGCCGTAATAGGCGAAGATGGGCCGACATATCCAGAGTTCATACTTCCCACTCGTACGAAGCGGTGGGATTTGCTCTACCAGGCCATGAGGGCCTATGGAATTCGTGGGTTTGCCGAAGGAGGAAGTACAGGAGATGTGGCGACAGGAGATGGCAGCAATGTCATAGTCACATTCGGAATACCTGGCATTGCGTCTGCCGCCAAGACCATCAAGCGGACCCTCACGGACCTGCAGAACTATTTCCGCACGACGTGGACGCTCATCAAGTCAGATGCTCAGGTCTACTGGAAAGCGATCTCTACGAACCTCACGACCGACCTGAACAGCATTAGCGGGAACATCTCATTTGCCGCTATGGGCTGGCGGGCAACCCTAAAGACGCAGATGGCCGGACTTTCCAGTGAGCAGCTCCAGGCCTGGACTCAGATCGCAGACCAGGCCAAGACCAGCCTGCAGAGCATCACGGACTACATTTCTCAGAACAATTACGATATGGCTCAATCAGTGAGCCAGGGACTCAACGACATCAGCAATGCCCTCAACTCGTTCTCTGGCAACTGGCAGAGTATCTGGAACGATGCTACAACGTCATTCCAGCAGCAGGCCCAGACGATCTCGACCAAAATACAGGAGATCGTCAGCCAACTATCTGCTCTAGGATCGATGAGCGTAAACCCATCTGTGAACCTCAATGTGTCTAGTTATGATGGTGGTGGCGGAGGATACGGAGATTATGGAGGATGGTCGCCGAACGGCGGCGGAGGAGACTGGCTGAGCTGCGGAGACATCACCATAGGAGGCAGTGGGAATGTTTCTGTCGGAGGAACTAGCGGGGGATCGTCTGTATGCGGCCCAAGCTACATGAGCCAGGTGATCGCTTCGACTGGCTCATCGGCTACAGCGGGCCTTGGAGTCACGTCTGGATCTTCTGGAGGAGGGATATACGTACCGGCCATAATCGCGGCTGGCGGGAATCCCTGGGCTGCGAAGGGTGCAGATATCCAGCAGCATGAGCTAATCCACGTTGGTGAGAAGGGGCCGGAGCTAATCTTGCCGACGAACATCCGCAACACCATCCTGGGCTTGGCCGAGCTTGGCCTGGACAGGGTGAGAGGAAACGATTCTCAGCCTCTCGTCGTGAAGCTCTACCTGGACGGGAAAGAGATCAGCAACGTGATCATGAAAAGAGCCACCAGCTCGATGAGAGCGAAGGGGCTTTCATTAGCTTGAGGGGATATGGTACTCTATACTTCTAGAAACGGTTTGCACAAGCCGGAATCTTCAGACATCGATTTCCCTGGTGAGATGGAAGCAAATACGGATATCATAGATGCCAGAATCGCAAAATGCCAGTTCTCAGGAACTAGAGTTCCGAATGCAAATGATGACAGCGAAGATGGTTATGCTGCGGGCTCATTCTGGTTCTACACCGGAGCAAACCGGCTTTTCCAGTGCCAGGACGCCGCACCAGGAGCCGCTATCTGGAGGCAGATATGGCCAGCTCTGTCTACAGATCTGAGCGGCACCATCACGAATGCGCAGCTTGCTGGATCGATCACGAATG
>JGI12104J13512_1001671_pt1 | contig 15667 bp, 16 predicted proteins | sample TerdegcTABiofilm_FD_13512 | JGI IMG/M metagenome (IMG submission 13512)
GTTCCCTCGGACGAGCGCCTCTTCGGAGACCTGCTCGCAGAGGCGCTCCGCACGCCCGGTCCCGTCTACCTGCGGTGCGACGTTTCCTCCCGGAGCGTGACGGACCGGGAGGAACACCGTTCCTCCGGCTCTCTCCCGATCGGGGGCGGACGGCTTCTTCGCGAGGGGACGGATGTGACGGTCTGTTGCTGTGGTATGATGGTCTTCGAGGCTCTCGAAGCGGCGGATGTGCTCGCCAAGCAGGGGGTCCAGGCGGAAGTGGTGGAGTGCTACAGCGTCAAGCCCCTTCCCGAACAGATCCTCCTCGCCTCGGTGCGTCGCACCGGAGCCTGTGTGGTCGCGGAGGAGCACAGCCGGCACGGAGGCCTCGCCAGCGCCGTGGCGGAGGTGCTCTGCGAGAAATACCCCGTTCCGCTCCGTCGGGTCGGGATGGACGATGTCTTCGGCCAGAGCGGAAGCGCTCGGGAGTTGCACGAATATTACGCATTGACCCATCAGCAGATCGTCGGTGCCGCGGCGCAGGTGTGGGCTTTGCGGAGGAGAAGCTGATGGATGTTCGCATTTCGGGAGTGACGAAACTGTACGAGCCCGACATCCGGGCCCTGGAGGACGTGTATCTCACGGTCCCGAAGGGGGAGTTCCTCTACCTTGTGGGGCAGACGGGATCGGGAAAGACGACACTCCTTCGTCTCATCACGCGGGAAGTCATGCCTACCAAAGGACAGATCGCGGTGGGGGAATACAACCTCAGGAAGATGAGCGCCTTCGATCTGGCCCTCTACCGGCGGGATCTGGGGGTGATCTTCCAGGACTTCAAACTCCTGCCGCATCTCACGGCCATGGAAAACGTGGCCTTCGTGCTTGATGTGATCGGCGTTCCTCCCGCAGAGGTGAAGGAACGGACGGGAGAGGTGCTGGAGCGAGTCGGCATGTGGCGCCGCCGTTTTCTTCGCCCTCCGCAGCTCTCCGGAGGTGAACAGCAGCGCATCGCCATCGCAAGGGCCATCGTGAACGCCCCGAGTCTTCTCGTGGCGGACGAGCCCACGGGAAACCTCGATACGCATACCGCGGAAGAGATCATGCAACTCCTGCTCTCCATCAATGCCTCGGGAACGACGGTCCTCATGGCGACGCACAACCAGTTTCTCGTCGATGCCTATCGGCAGCGGGTGTTGGAACTGCACATGGGACGGGTGGTCCGGGACGAGAAGCGGGGGAGGTACGAACTGGATGGGGACTTTTAGGTACGTTCTTCGCGACACGAACAGACTGCTCTTCCGTCACTGGGGGCTCTCGCTGCTCACGCTCTTCACCGCCGTGGCGGTGTTTTTTCTCGTCGGCAGCAGCGCACTGTTCATGCTGAACACCCGCTATCTCGTGGCGAGAGTGGAGAGCGAGCTTCTCGTGCAGGCCTACGTCAAGAACGAGGCGCAGCTCCAGGCCGTGGCCGACAAGGCCCACAAGATTCCCGGAGTCGCCTCCGTCCGGTGGGTCACCACGGCGGAAGCCATGGAACGGCTCAAGACGCGTCTCAAGGGACATGCCCAGGCGCTCACCATCCTGGGGGAGAATCCCCTTCCGCCGAGCCTGGAGATCGGGCTCGCCCGGGCGGTTCTGGCACCTTCCGTGGCCCGGGAACTCCTCGCCATGCCCGAAGTGGATGACGTGATCTACGCGGGAGGTCTGGCGGACAAGCTCGCCCGGGTCTCCCGGTTCGCAACGCGGTTCTCCATGTTCGTCCTCGTCATCGCCGTTACGGCGAGCGCCCTGGTGCTCTTCAACACCATCCGCATCTCCATCTACTCCAGGCGGGACGAGATCGGGGTGATGCTCCTCGTGGGGGCCACGCCCACCTTCGTGGCGCTGCCCTTCGTTCTCCAGGGCATGCTCCTCGGCATGGGGGGCGCCCTCGGAGCGTCGCTGCTCATCGGAGGAGGCTACGAGGCCCTCGTGCGGGGAGTGGAGGCCACGCTTCCCTTCGTGCAGCTCTTTCGGGACCCCTCCATGCTTCTCCGGCTGGGGCTCATCCTCCTCGGAGGCGGCATCACGGTGGGATGGATCAGCAGTTGGATGGCCGTGGAGCGCTTCATCCGCCGGGCGCTTCGGCCGATGTAGTAGAGTAGGGGCGGCGAAGGTGAAGATCCGAGGCGGGAGGATGGTGAGGGCGTGCGGAAAACCCTGATCCCTTCCGATGGAAGGACGATGAACTCCCCAAGGTGTTCCGGGGGGAGCTTGCCCGGCCCCGGAGAGGTGCCCTGCGGCATCCGTTGTGCGGTGGCTTTCCTGGCGTTTCTGCTTCTCTTTCTGTCCCTGCCTGGAAATTCCTGCTTTGCCGAGACGGAGTCTCTCGCAGAACTGGAGCGGCGAATCGGCGTTGAGGAGAAGCGCCTCGAAATCATCCAGAGGCAGCTCGATTTCCACCAGCGTAAGATCAAGGAGACCGCGGGAAAGGAACGGGATCTTCTGGCGGAGCTCGGCAAGCTCACCGAGGACATCGGGGTGGCCCAGCAGAAGCTCTCCGTCCTGCAGCTCAAGCAGAACCGGGTCCAGGAACGGCTTAACCAGTTGAACACCCAGATCGAGGAGACCATTGCCCGTCTCGAGACGATCCGGAGACTGCTTCGGGAGCGCGTCGTGGCGCTCTACAAGTACGGAGGCATGGTGGAGCTGGATCTGCTCTTCGCCGCGTCCTCCACCCACGAGGCCATGACTACCGCCTATCTGCTGAACCGAATGACCGAGGAGGACAAACGCCTCTTCGAGGAGGCGGCGGCCCGCAAGAAACTTCTCGATACATCCCGGGAGGAAGTGCTCCGTCAGAAGGAGATCCTCACCGCCCAGCGCGCTGCGGCGGAACAGGAGCGAAAACGCCTCGCCGCGGCGGTGAAGAAACGGAACGGATTTCTTCAGGATGTTCGCACCTCCCGGGGGTCGCTCGAAGCCGCGGCGAAGGAGTTGGCCCGGGAGCAGCAGGAGATCGAGCAGGTCATCCGGAAACTTCTCGTGGAGCGCCAGCGCCTGGCGGAAAAAAAGCGAAGGGAAGAGGCGGAGAGAACGGGGCGAACGGATACGCTCCTCGTGCGTCCGTCGGGGCCGCTTTCCTGGCCGCATCGGGGGCAGATCACCAGCCCCTTCGGAATTCGGCAGCATCCCATCTTCCGGACGCGCATCATGCACACCGGCATCGACATCGACGGACGGGACGGAGATCCCGTGCAGGCCGCCGCCGCGGGAGAAGTCCTCTACGCGGGGTGGCTCAAGGGATACGGCCAGGTGATCATCCTGGACCACGGCGGTGAACTTTCCACGGTGTACGCGCACCTTTCCCGGATGCACGTGGAGGAGGGAGCGCGGGTGACAAAGGGACAGGTGATCGGCCGCGTGGGCAGCACGGGCGTCGCCACGGGGAGTCATCTTCACTTCGAGGTTCGCGTGAACGGCGAAGCGAAGGATCCCATGCGCTATCTGGGGCGGTGACGCGGCGTTCTCAGGAGACTCGTCGTCTCCCGGGAAGGGCGCCCAAGAAAGAGCGACGCGGCGGAAAAAAGAGGCGACCGAGGGCGAAGACATGCCGGCGGCGCGGAGAGTGCGCGATGTTCCGGCTGCGTCATGAAAAATTTTGCGAAGGTGAGAGTGGCGAACATGTGGAAGCGGATGCGGGATCTGCTCGGGGGTTTCGTGCTCGGCGGAGTGCTGGTGGGAGCCCTCATGGGAGCCTCCGCCCAGAATATGGACCTGACCCAGATGGTCCCCTTCAGGGCGCAGTCCCTGTGGTTGATGAAGCAGGCCCGGGCGATTCTCGAGACCTATCAGGTGGACGGGGAAACGCCCGTGTCGGAGGATGTCCTCGTCCAGGGCGCCATCAAGGGCATGGTCGCCGCCTGGGGAGATCCCTACACCCGGTACGTTGACCCCAAGCAGCTCAAAGAAGAGGAAATCGAAATGGAGGGGGAGTACGGCGGCCTCGGCATCTACATCGGGCAGCGGGACGGCCGGACTCTCGTCATCAGCCCCATCGAGGGAACGCCCGCGGACCGGGTGGGCCTGAAGCCCAAGGACGAGATCGTCAAGATCGGCGACGAGGTCATCATGGGGTGGGATCAGGACCAGGTGGTGAAGAACCTCCGGGGTGCGCCGAACACTCCCGTCACGGTATGGATCCGCCGGGAGGGGGAGGATCAGCTCCTCCGGTTCGACATCGTGCGGGAGATCATCAAGATCAAGTCCGTCCGTTCGGAGATCCTCTCGGATGACCTTTCCTACATACGTCTGGTGCATTTCAACCAGAAGACCGCGGAGGAACTGCGGAGCGCTCTCGAACAGGCCCGGCAGAGAAAGGCGCGCGGCATCGTCCTGGATCTCCGGAACAACCCCGGAGGGCTTCTCCATACGGCGGTGGAGGTGGCGGACATGTTCCTCGACGGCGGTCTGGTGGTGGGCATGAAAGGACGTGTCTCGCGCGCCAACGACGAGCTGTTCGCCCGTTCGGGCGTGCGTACTCGACTGCCTCTGGTGGTGCTCATCAACGAAGGGAGTGCCAGCGCCTCGGAGATCGTGGCGGGAGCCCTCAAGGACCGGGGACGGGCCAAAGTGGTGGGACAGAAGAGCTTCGGAAAGGGGTCGGTGCAGACGCTCTTTCCCCTTCCCGACGGTTCCGGTGTGTATGTCACCATCGCCCGTTACTACAACCCCTCGGGACGCGTCATCGACCACGTGGGGCTCGAACCGGACATCCTGGTGGAAGGCGAAATGGATCGGGATCACGACAAGGACGAACAGCTCAAACGCGCCGTGGAGGAACTGAAAACGCTCCTGCCCGCGCGCTGATCGCAAGAGAAATGGACGGAATTCCACCGGAGGCGAAGGTTCCTCCCACCGGAGTGCCTTTTGCGGATGGTGGAGTTTCGCAGTTCTGACGGATGACGAAAGAAGCGAAACGATGAGAAGACGACGGCATTCCGGAGTTCTTCCGGGCGGACGGACGGGCAATATGCGGCTCGCGTGGCTCGGGGTGCTCTTTATTTTTGCGCTTGGACTGGGATTTCTCGGTGCGGCCTGGTTTTCGGGGCGATTTCCCCGGGAGGAGCGGTTCCCGCAGCAGGGACCGCCGCCTCTCGCGGAGCCGGTCCGCGTGTCGCCGACTCCTTTCGTCGTCGTGTCCGGGGACGGAAAGGGTGCCGTTTCACCGGCGGCGCCTGTGCCGACACTCCAGGCGCAGACCGACGGATCCCTCACCTCCGAACCCGAGGACAGCCGCTACGCGCCCGTCGTGGAGGACATGCCCGACGGCGTGCTCGTCGTTCCCGGCAAGAAACCCATGGTGGGCATCGTCGTGGACGACTTCGGCTACAACGGTGCCATGGCCCGGGAGTTCGCGGAGCTGGAGATTCCGCTCACCTGGTCCATCATTCCCGGGGCGGGCGGAACGGAAAAAGCGCGAAAGATCGCGGACGAAAAGGAAATCCCCTACATGATCCACCTGCCCATGCAGGCCGTGACGGACGTCAAGGGATCCCGGCTCTACAAGGAGAGCTGGATCGTGGAGGGAATGACTCCCGAGGAGATCCGGAGTGCCGTGCTGCGTTCTCTGGAGGAGCTTCCCGACGCAGTGGCCCTCAACAATCACCGCGGATCTCTCTCCACCGCCTCCGCAGAACTTATGGGGCCGCTCATGGACACGTTGCGGGAGAAGGGGATTCCCTTCGTGGACAGCCGAACCATCGGCAACTCCGTCGCCTTTGCCACGGCCCGCGCTCGCGGTCTTCCTGCTCTGTACAACAGCATTTTTCTCGATCATCAGGTGGACGACGCATTCATGCGCAAGCAGATGAGTAAAGCCGTCGCCCTCGCCGAGAAGCGCGGATGGGTGATCGTCATCTGTCACGTTCGCCCCCACACCCTGACCTACCTGAAGAGCCTGGCTCTCGAGAAATTCGACACCGTGGAGTTCGTCACGATTCCGAAGCTGTTCGGCGCAGTGAGACCCCGAGGGAAGGCCGGTGCGGTGGAATAGCGCAGGAGCGCCGTATCGTTGTGTTTCCCGAAGCCAAAGGGTACAATCAGATGTCGTTTCCGGAACGACATAGGGAATGCCTCCGCGTGTCGGAGATGTGTTTCCCCCCATGCGGGCCGTCCGGCGGTTCGCGAGGAAATCCGAGGAGGAATGGAACATGCCTGGAAAAGCGGAAGTCATCATTGGTGCCCAGTGGGGCGACGAGGGAAAGGGGCGCGTGGTGGACGCCCTGGCGGATCGGGTGGATTTGGTAGTCCGCTATCAGGGAGGAGCCAACGCGGGCCATACGGTCATCGTCGGAAAGGACAAATACATCTTCCACCTTCTTCCGTCGGGCATGCTCTACACGGGCAAGACCTGCGTGATCGGCAACGGCGTCGTGGTCGATCCGGAACAGCTTCTGACGGAGCTCAAGGACCTGCAAGACAAGGGTAAGGACCGGGCGCGTCTCGTGGTGAGCGGTGCCGCCCACGTGGTCATGCCCTATCACAAGGTGCTCGACGAGGCGGAGGAACGTCTCCGGGGAAAAGGGCGCAAGATCGGCACCACCCACCGGGGCATCGGTCCCTGTTACGCCGACAAGGTCAACCGTATCGGCATCCGCGTGGAGGATCTCCTTGATCCGGAGGTGCTCCGGATGAAACTGCGCCAGAACCTCGAACTGAAGAACCTCTACCTGTCCAGAGTCTGCGGCGTCGATCCGCTCCCCTTCGACGACCTCTTTCACACCGCCCTCGACTGGGGGAAGTCCATCGCCCCCTACGTGGGCGATGCGTCCAGAGTCGTCAACGAGGCGCTGGACGCGGGAAAGGGCGTGCTCTTCGAGGGTGCCCAGGGGACCCTCCTCGACATGGACCACGGGACCTATCCCTACGTGACCGCCTCCACCCCCGTGTCCGCCGGTGCCTGCACGGGAAGCGGCGTCAGCCCCACTCGGATCGACAGAGTTCTCGGTGTCGTCAAGGCCTACTGTACCCGCGTGGGCGAGGGACCCTTTCCCACGGAGGACAAGGGAGAGCTCGGTGAACGTCTCCGGGAAAGGGGCGGTGAGTACGGTGCCACCACGGGACGTCCGCGCCGTTGCGGATGGCTCGATCTCGTGGCCCTGCGCTATGCGGCGCGTGTGAACGGCCTCACGGGCATGGCCCTCACCAAGCTCGACGTCCTCACCGGGCTCGACGAAATTCAGGTCGCCGTCGGATACGAGCTGGACGGCGAGGTTACGGAGCACTTCCCCGGGGGCGGCCATCGTCTCGACAGGGTTGTGCCCGTCTACCGTTCCCTGCCGGGATGGAAAGAGGAGATCGGCGGATGCCGGAAGGTGGAGGACCTTCCCGAGAACGCCAGGAACTACGTGCGCTTCCTGGAGGACTTCTCCGGCGTGAAGGCGCTGCTCATCGGCGTCGGTCCCGCCCGGGAGGAGACCATCCTCCAGGGGCTCTAGCCCCGGAAAGGACGAAGGCCGCGCATGTCCTTCCGGGGGCCCGAAGGGGATCGCGGGTGGACGGTGCGGCGGAGAGACTTCCATGTATCTGGGAAACCTGATGTTTCTCGGAGAACAAGACATCGAGGCCATCGTGAGAGTGGAAACGGCGTGTTTCTCCTCTCCGTGGCCTCGTTCCATTTTTGTCATGGATCTGGGAAACTCCCCCTCGCGCCGTCTCCTCGGAGAGCCCAAGGGAGCGGTCTATGTGGGCATCTTCTCCAGGGAGACGCTCTGGGGATACGGTGCCTGTCGTTGGGGGAAACAGGTACTTTCCGTCATGCGCCTCGCTGTTCTGCCCGAAGCCAGGCGCTGCGGCTTCGCCTCGCAGCTCCTCCTCGCCATGTGCGTTCTCGGCGAGGAAGCGGAGTGTCGGAGAGTCCGCCTGGAGGTCCGGGAGTCGAACGACGGTGCCCGCGCCTTCTACCGACTCTGGGGGTTTTCCGCCACGGACCGGCAGAAAGGGTATTATGCCGAATCCGGCGAGGATGCCCTCGTTCTCGAAGCGGCCCTTCCCCTTGTGCTCCCAGACCCCCGGTAGCGATCTTTGGAGAGTGGAACGTCCCCCTCCTCTCCGAGGGAGCTGTACGAGAGGGACAAAGCGCAGAATCCTGGAAAAGAGGTATAATGAGTCATCACGGTTCTCCGGTGGTGGCGGCTCATGGACTGGACGCTTCTTTTTTTCACCTTCGTGCTCTATTTTGTGCTCAAGGGGATATGGCGGCTGGTCACCGCGCCGGTCAGGGCGCTCATGAAAGGGAGATGCAGCGCCTGCGGTGCCGTCTACTATGCGGTGGGAAGCAAGTGTCCGTTCTGCGGACACGGGTACGGTCCGGAGGATATGAAGGAGTACAGATGAAACGGCCGGCGAGCCCCCTTCGGGGGCTCGTTCTTTTGCAATGCGTCCGAGGCCAAAAAACCGCCGAAGGACGGTTTCTCAGGGAAGTAGTGTAAGCCCCTCCGGAGAGGGGCTTACACCATGCCTTTATTCCCAGGTGGGTTTTCAGCCCTTCCTGAAGAACCAGGGAGTAGCTGATCTTTGCCGCTTTTACTTCCGCATCCAGCCACCAGGGAAGTGTAACCATCCTGTTCACGCCTTGTTGTTCATCTTCTCCCGGAACGGGGGCATGAAAACGTCCACAAGCACGATCACCTGATCTTTTTGCGGGGAAAGCTCCGTCGGGCGGGTAGGTTCCGGGATCTCGTCCCCGTCCTCTTCCATTCCGAAAAGGTGCAGGGAAAGAGCTTCCCTGGCCATGCGCAACGCCTCTTCTTCGGGGATTCCCTGGGAGACACAGCCCGGAAGGTCTGGGAAGACAACTCCGATTTCCTTACCTTCGTCGTAGCAGAAAAATGCGGGAAACACGTAGTTCTCTTTCATGGGAAAAACCTCCTTTGGGCTCTATATCTTGAGCTCCGAGTGTTTCCTGATACTTTCCAAAACCGAGATGTTCGAATCTTTTTTCGGATGGGGGACCGTCACGTTGTCTTTCTCTGCCGGATGTTTGAATTGATGATGATCCCCCGTGGTTTTGTAGAGAAACCATCCGTCTTTTTTGAGCAACTTGATGATTTTCGATGAAGAAGAGCTTTTGCCCATGGCCGCAATCACGTTCGAGAATAGGAGCGTGACCGAAAAGAAAAAGGGTTCCCGGCCGGAGGTCGGGAACCCTTGCTATTCTTGGTGGGCGACACAGGGCTCGAACCTGTGACCTCTTCCGTGTGAAGGAAGCGCTCTTCCGCTGAGCTAGTCGCCCTCGAACGACGGCCATTATAGCGGGCTTTTTTCTTCTTTGCAAGCGTCAGTCGCCCCCGCGCATGTTCGAACGGCGGAGGCCGTCGTGTGCGAAAAAACCGACGGCGGGGGAGATGTGGGGAGGGTGTCTTCGGCGATGTTTGCGCCGAGGCTTGCAGTATCTTGTGCGACGACGGTGGAATCGCGGGGGTAACGTACAATATCTTTCGCAAAATTTGAGAGGAGCAGGTCTTGTCAAAACAAGACGAAAGCGGGAGCTTTTTCGCGGAAAGAGGTAGCTGCGTCCTAGTCGAAAAGGATTAAAAAGAGTAGAATATTTGCGGGTTCGTTTTTGATCTGCAAAGAGGTTCAACGGAGGAGGAACAGCGTGTCTTATTCCATGCTGGAAGAGATTCCGGAATTCTGGAGCGGATTCGGGTTCGAGCCTTGGCAGTGGAACGGGATGAAGGGCGTGGCCCGATCCATGACATTCCGAAAGGGATCGTTCATTGGAGAGGTGGCTTCCTACGAGGCGCGCGACCGTATCGTCTGGCAGCATACGGGAGGCGCGCACGTGGAGATGCTGCTTCGCGACACGGAACCCGTCCGGGATGTGATGACCCAGCGCTTTCTCCTCATCGGCGAGGAAGAGGACGCGAAACCGCGTCTTCGTGCGTTCCGTTGGGGGTTTTGCGGTTTTGTGGAGGTGTTCCGGTACCGTTTCGGCGGTAGAGGACATAAGAAGTTCAAGGATCTGGTGGCACTTTCCGAGGCGGCTCTCGCCTATGCCCGGAAAAAGCCGTTTTCCGCCTGAGGAGAAAGAGAGACGGACGCGAAAGCGGTGTGCGTGCGGACATGAACGTCTGGAGGTGATGCGTGCGCAGAGGTCGGAGTTAAACTGATTCAAAGAGGCAGGATTGGGAAAAACGCAGTGTGTGTACATCTGATTCGTTTTCATAGTTTTTGGGGGGTGAAAGACCTTGTTGTCCATGATGTTCATCGGTGCTGCGGTATTTTTCATCATCGCCTATGTGGTGTACGGCAAATTCCTGACCAACGTCTTCAATTTGAACAACGACAACAAAACGCCCGCAGAGGTCTATTTCGACGGTGTGGACTATGTTCCCGCCCATCCGGCGGTTCTTCTGGGACACCACTTCGCCTCCATCGCCGGAGCGGGGCCCATCGTGGGGCCCATCACGGCGGCGGCCATGTTCGGATGGCTTCCCGCCTACATCTGGTGCCTCGTCGGTTCCGCCTTCATCGGCGGTGTGCACGACATGGGAGCCCTCGTCGCCTCTATCCGGCACAAGGGGCTCTCCGTGGGCGAAGTGGTGGAACGGTGGATCGGTCACAGAGGAAAGAAACTCTTCCTTACCTTCACTTGGCTGGCCCTCGTCCTCGTGGTGGCGGTCTTCATGGAACTCGCCGCCCAGACCTTCGCCGCGGATCCCGCCGTGGCCTTTTCCGGAACGCTCTACATCTTCATGGCCCTCATTTTCGGCGTACTCATCTACCGAATGGGGCTCTCCCTCTTCATCAGCACCCTCGTCATGGTTCCCATCGTCATCGGGGCTGTCTTCTACGCGGACAGCGTTGAATGGGTGCCCCAGTTCTTTGCCTTCGGCAGGGACCTCTCCACGCCCGAGGGCAAGGCATCTCTGGTCAACCTGTGGCGGGTGGCTCTCACCGTGTACATCTTCGCCGCTTCAGTCCTTCCCGTGTGGCTCCTGCTCCAGCCCCGGGACTACCTGGCGTCCTACCTGCTCTACTTCTCCGTCGCCATCGGCGCCATCGGCATGATCTTCGGGAAGCAGTTCGACGTCTCCTCCTTCCCGGCGTTCACGGGGTTCACCTCGGCCAAGGGGGATTTCATCTGGCCCATTCTCTTCATCACCGTGGCCTGTGGCGCCATCTCGGGATTCCACTCCCTGGTGGGCAGCGGCACCACGGCGAAGCAGATCCGGCGTGAGAAGGACGCGGTGCTCGTGGGATACGGCGCCATGCTCATTGAGGGCATCGTGGCGGTCATCGCCATCGGAACGGTCATGATGGCGGGCAAGATCCTCGAAGGCGGCCCCAACATGACCTACGGGAAGGGGCTGGGCCAGTTCGCCTCCCTCGTGGGGATCGACCCCAAGATCGGTGCCTCCCTGGGGCTTCTGGCACTGAACTCCTTCATCCTCACCTCGCTTGACACGGCGACGCGTCTTGCCCGGTACCAGTTGCAGGAGTTCACGGACATGAAGCTCGACCGGTACACCGCCACCGCAATCGGTGTCGGCGCGGCGCTCTTCCTCGTGTTCTACAAGACCGGGGGCAAGGCGGCGTGGCAGCTCATCTGGCCCGTCTTCGGCGCGTCCAATCAGCTCGTGGCGGCCCTCGCCCTCCTCGCTCTCGGCGTGTGGCTGAAGCGAGGCCTGAAAAAACCCAATGGATTCGTCATGGTGCCCATGTTCTTCATGTTCGTCACCACCATAGCGGCGCTGGTGCTCCTCATCAAGGCGAACCTGGCGAACCACCTGCTGGCGGGCATTTCGATCCTGCTGCTCGTTCTCGCGCTCCTGATGGCGAGGGAGGGGTTCGGCGCCCTGCAGAAGGGACCCGAAAAGTAGCGCTTTTGCCGAAAAGAGCGTGTTTCGGAGCGCAAGGCCAAGGGGCCGTGGTTCTCGTCTTCCGCTTGGCAAATGCGCCCGGAACCGCCCTGGCGGAGGGACGGGACGTCCGGAGCATGACGGACGGAGCCTCCGCCGGAAGCCTGATGTTTCGCGTCGAAGCCAGGACAGTGGAAAACATGCAGAAGAGGGGGAGCCGTGCGGCTCCCCCTCTTCATATGTCTTTTCGGTCGCTGTCTTCCATGTGTCGTTCTTTTCGCGCTGCCGTTCGGATTCGGCGGTATGTGGAGGAAGGTTTCCTACTTGACGCTGTAGGATTTGCTTCCCCACTGTTTCCCCTTGAGAGGCGTTCCCGACACGAGTTCCACAAAACGGCTCAGACACTTGGGGCACTTGAGTCCCGTCGGCTTCTTGTCCTCCACGTCGAACTGGTGGCCGCAGGAAATACACCGGAACGTCCGCATACCGCACGTCACCTCCCCGCGTTGCAGAATCGTCTTTCCGCGAAAATTATAGCTTCCTCGGAAGGCAAAGAAAAGCCCCCGTCTTCCGCCGGTGTGCTTTGACGTGTCTGCGATCAGAGAAAAAACAGACCGAGAAGCAGGGCGAGGAGAAGCGAGGGGAGCATGTTCACCACCCGGATCGCTTTGATCTCCAGGATGGAGATGCCGAGCCCGAGCAGCAGAAGTCCTCCCACGGCGCTCACCTCGTTGATGAGAGGTTCCGAGAGGGTTGATTGAAGTGCGCCGGCGAAGAGCGTGAGCGCTCCCTGGTAGAGAAAAAGGGGCACGCTCGCCAGGAGGACGCCCGCGCCGAGAGAGGCGGCGAGAGCGATGGAGGCGATGCCGTCCAGCAGGGATTTGGCCATGAGGAGGTTCGGAAATCCGCCGAGTCCTTCTTCGATGGCGCCGAGAATCGCCATGGAACCCGTGCAGAAGAGGAGCGACGTGGTGACGAATCCCTCGACGAACTTGTCGTTCCGGGAACCGATGCGGTGCTTCACTTCCTCGGCGAGGCGGTGGAGTGCTCCGTCCAGGTCGCAGAGTTCGCCCAGCAGGGAGCCGCCCACGATGCTGAAGATGAGAATGAGGAAGTTCTGTGTTTTGGTGGCCATGTGGATGCCCAGGAAGAGCGTGAAGAGTCCGATGGCCTGAAAGGTGATGGTGCTGAAGCGTTCGGGGAGCTTGGAATGGGCTGCAAGGCCGAGAAGGCCGCCGAGAAGGACGGCGAGGGCGTTCGTGAGGCTTCCCAAGGCGGGAATGTGTTCCAGAAATGCGGTCATGAAGAAATCCTCCCCGGAGTAAATGGATGGCGCGCCCTCGCCTCTTTTTCCGGAGAAGTACCCCCGGAGAAGTTTTTCTCTGGGCTGAAAGAGCACGGAAGCGCGGCGAACAAGACCTGACGACGCTGACGAGTATAGCCCGGAATGTCCCTTTTGGAGAAGAGCGGAAGATTCCGGAAGGAAAAAGCCCCCCGCTTTGTCGGGGAAAAGGATCAGAGGAGGGGGAAGACGTGGCGGAAGATGAGATAGGTGCCGAGGAGGAGGAAAATGCCTCCTGTGGCAAGTCGGGAGAGTCTTTCCACCGACGAGAAGGAGAGAAGGAGAGCCGCGACGGAAGAAATGCCTTTGCCGAGCAGGGTCGCCGCGGCGATGACGGGAAGCCCCGTGCCGACGCCGTAGAAGAGGGGCAGGAGAAACGGTGAGGAATGCTCCACTGCCAGGGGGACGAGGGCGCCGAAGAAAAGCGCCGCCGCGACGGGGCAGAGGGCCAGACCGAAGAGTATTCCCAGGAGAAAGGCGCCGCCTGCGTTCCGGGAAAAACGGAGGAAATCCGTTCTGCACGTTTTGGAGAACGAGAGAGGAACGAGATCGAGAAGGAACACCGCCGCGATGACCAGGAGCGGTCCCGCGAGCTTGTTCATGGAGCGCTGGAGCAGCGCGGAAAGGCCGGGCACGGCCAGAATGCCCGTGACGACCGCCACGCCGAGGAGAACCGTCACGGCAGTTCTTCCCGCCACGTAGGCCGCGCCGGAGACGAACATGTCTCGTTTCGTGCGCCCCATGTCCCCTTGTACGAGATAGGCCACGGCGGCCACGTTCGTCGCCAGCGGGCAGGGGCTGATCGAGGTGAGAATACCCAGCCACAGGGCGCCCCCCAGGGCGAGAAGGAAAGGCGTCATGAATCGTTCCCTCGTCGGAGCATGGTATCGAGTTCATCCTGCAGATAGGTCCGGAATGCGGCGGGGTCGGAGGCCAGTTCCCACACCGCGGAGAGGTTCTTCCACTCTGTGAGGGCTCCCGAGGCGTCGTACCGGGCGAGCACGAGCGAAGTAGTGAAGATCTGGAACGTCTCGATGAAGCAGCCGTTTTCCCGCTCCTCCACGTTGATGTCCCGGAAGAGCAGTTCTCCCTTTCCGAGGCGGGAGGCGTAGTCGCCGGTCACGACTTCCAGAGCGAGGCGTTTGATCTCTTCGCAGGTGGGGCAGTGGGCGTTGCCGTGCAGCACGTAGACGAAGAAACGGTTGCCCCGCTCGGGAGAGGCCGCGCAGGGCGTCGCCTCGATGGGAACGGCGTCGTTCATTCCCCGGATGTCCCTTGCCACATCCAACCCGGCGGCAAGCAGACTGACCGTTCCGAAGAGAAGCAGGGCCACGCCCAGAGTGGTTTTAAACCGGAAGCGCCATGGGCGCATTTTAGATACCCCCTAAAGGTACATTGGTTTTTGTGTCTCAAGTATAGTCGAGAAGCGCGCCCTCCGCAACGAAGGAGAGAAAAAACCCGCCGGAAGGCGGAGGACGGCAGAACGGTCGCGCTAGGCTCGCACTTCGCCATGTGCTACACTGAAACCAATGAAAATCGGGTCCTTCGTGGGCTGTCGCACAGAGGTTTCGGAGGATTTCGAAAAACGGGGAGGGATGAGACTCGTGAACGTTCCTCGAAGAGGTACCGACGACATTTCCCTTGTTCTCTGCGGCGCTGCTGGACAGGGCGTGCAGACGGTGGAACATCTCATGGTGCGGCTCGCCAAGGCAGCGGGATATCACGTCTTCGCGAGCAGCGAGTACATGTCCCGTGTGAGGGGTGGGAGCAATTCCACGGAGATCCGTCTCGGAAGCGTCCCCGTGCGCGGGCTCGTGGATCGCATCGACGTGCTCGTCGCTTTGAACGGCGGCATTCGTCCGAACATCCGGGGCCGCATCGACGAAGGAACCCTCGTTCTCGGGGATCCCGAGGAACTGGGCGACGAGTTCGCCTCTCTCGGCGAGCGCTTCGTGCCCGTTCCGTTTCTCCAGGCGGCCCGGGAGGGCGGAAACAGGGTCTACGCCAACGTGGCCGCTGCGGCGTGTCTCGCCGCCGTTTTCGGAATGCCCTTCGCCGCTCTGGAAGCCTATTTTGCGGAGCGCTTCGGCGCGAAGAGCCCCGATGTGGTGAAGGGCAACCTCGCCGTGGCGGAGAAGGGATTCGCCCTGGGGGAGGATCTCCTGCGCAGGAGTGTACTCCGCGTCTCCCTCGGGAATGCATCGCCCCAGGGGGAACGAATCGTCCTCGACGGGTCCGAGGCGGTCGCCCTGGGGGCGCTTGCGGGGGGCTGCGATTTCTGCACGGGCTATCCCATGTCCCCCGCCACGGGGGTGCTCACTTTCCTGGTGAAGAATGCGGACCGTTTCGGTGTGGCGGTGGAGCAGGTGGAGGACGAAATCGCCGCCATGAACATGGCCGTGGGTGCGTCCTACATGGGTGCCCTGCCTCTCTGCACGACTTCGGGAGGCGGGTTCGCCCTCATGTCCGAGGGATTGAGCCTGGCGGGGATCATGGAGAC
>JGI12104J13512_1001673_pt1 | contig 15665 bp, 15 predicted proteins | sample TerdegcTABiofilm_FD_13512 | JGI IMG/M metagenome (IMG submission 13512)
CCCCCGACGACGCCACCGTGCGCATCCTGCAGGAACTGGCCCCAACGGCCGAGAAGGGCGCGGCAGCGCGCCCGCGGAAAAACGTTCCCGGGCGCAGGCGGTGCGGCCCCCGCCCCCCGGCTGCCGGGCAGTCGCCTGATTCTTTTCCCGGCGGGGAAAAGCTTTCCGCAGATCCTTTGCGCAACGCCCGGCTGCTCCTGGTTTCCGGCGAGGCGCTGGCCCTGCTGGGGAAAACGGGGGAGGGTATCAAATCCCTGGAAAAGGCCCTCACCCTCTACGACCGGTTCGGCAGCCTGGCGGCCAGGGCCCGGCTGATGCTGGGGGAAGCGCTGATCTGGCTCTCCATCCCCCTCACCCCGAAAATGGACAGTTCGCTGCGCGAGAAAGGGCTGCGCTACATCGAGCAGGCCCTGGAATATTACCGGGCCAATGGACCGCCCGCGGACCTGGGACGGGCCCTGCAGCTGGGGGCGCAGGCCAGCTGGGTGGTGGGCCTGAACAGCCGGGCGGTTGCCTTGGCGCAGGAAGGGCTGACCCTGGTCAGCGCCCTGAACGACCGTGAGGCCGAAGCCCGCCTGGCGGCCTTGCTCGCTATGTCCCTGCGGGAGGAGTACCGCCTGGCCGAGGCGCTGGCGGCCTTTGACCGGGCCGTCGGGTGCGTACCGTACCTGACCAGCACCTGGGAAATGCTCTGGATTATTTTCCAGCGGGGGATCCTCTCTTACATAACCGGCGACCTGGCGGAAACGGAACGATTCCTGCGCGAGGCGCTGGCGTTGATCCGGGCGAGCACCTTTCCTTCGCTGATGATCAAAGTCGGGGAATGCATGACCCGCTCGATGATGATCGTGGTGCTCCATTACCAGGACGACCTCCGGCAAATGGGCGAGTTCCTCAAACCGGAAATGGGCAAATACAACCCGGAACCCTTCGTCTATTTAAACCAGCTGTTTGCCGCGGGCGAAGAGCGCCGGTCCCTTTTACCCGGCGTGGAGGGCTGGCTGCGGGCGCGCCTGTACAGGCTCCCCGGTCCCATGGTCGCCTGCACTGTCCGCTCCGTGGCGGAAGAAATGCTGGCCGCCGGCCTGTTCCGGGACGCGGCCCGCTGGGCCGGGGTGGGGGTGCGCCTGGCCCGTACCCGCGATTGGGGCGCTTTTGAGGCCTTTTTTTACTGCCACCGGGCGGTAGCCTTGCTCAAACTGGGGCAATCCGGCGCGGCGGCGGTCTGCCGGCGGCGGGCCGGGCAACTGGCCGACCCGGTTGACCGGTGGATACCGGCCTGGCTGGCCCGGATCGACGGATTGATCGCCCTGTCGCAGGGTGACGCCGCGGCGGCCAAACGGTTCCTGGCGCGGAGCAAGCGCCTCTTCCTGCAGATCGGCAGCCGCTACGACGCCCGGCAGCTGCAAAATGACCTGAAGGAAATTAAAAAATTGAGAGCCGGTGCGGATTAAGAAGAGACCACCGGGCAAATCACCATCGCCAGATGATGCGTTTATTATGATGTAAGGGTAGCGGTTACCAAAAAAAAAGCAGAAAACGAACAGGCCTTGTTGTACCGGACAGCAGGGCCTGTTTTTAATTTTACATTTTTGACGTTTTTTTAACGGTCATTTAGTAATACAAAGATGTAATTTTAATTTTTACCATGAAGGCAAAACCATCGATGAGGGTAAGAAAACATTGAACTAATGGAAGGAGGTCGCCACTAAAAATCATTTGGCGCTTTTAGCAAAACTGTTTTTTATTTTTGCTCCGGCTGTTGTTGAACGGCCTGTTACATTTTTCTTAAAGGAGGCTTATTTGCATGAGAAGGTGGTTGTTTCTTCTTTTTTTCTGGTCGCCGGCGTGCTGATGCAGGCTGTTGTATGCCCTCATTCTTATGCTGCCGTTGGGGCGGGTGCTGTTGATCAGACTTACCTGAAAAAAGTGACAGAAGGGTTTCTAACCAACTCTAGCCTGAAAGCGGCGGCGTTGAAGGCCGGGCGACTGCAACAAGAGGTTGCCGGTAAAGGTGTGCCGGTGCTCAGGGAAGTGACCGATCCATTTGCCGCCGGGGCGGAACGCAGGGTCCAGGCCGCTGTTGGGCAGGCGGCCTCCGCTGCCAAGATCGTCAGTACAATTAGCAAACAGGCCAATGCGTCATTATTCAACCAACTGGCCAATAATACTTTATTCATGCAGATACCGGAAATTAATTTTTCCTACTCCCTGCCGCAAGTGGGACAGGTGACGCTGCGCAAGTCGGGCGGCCAGGTGGCGGTTTATATTTCGAACACCGCGCCGGGAGGCGTCAGTGTCGTATTAGGAATCTCTAATGCTGACCCGCTCTGCAGCCTGAATGCCAGCAGGATGGAAAATAAGAGCAGGGCGGCTACAGCTTTTCTGGACCTGGCGGTGCAGGGGGATTCCTACCTTCAGGCCCGGGCGCCGCTGGGAGGGAATGTTCCGCCCCAGGTAACGGGCAAGTCCTTGCTTAGGGTAGGAGATCAAAACATAGAGCTCAGCTTCGGCGCCCTCGACCCGATGAAGGCGAAAATGGAGGGCAGTCTTTCTGTAGGCCTGAAGGCAACGTTTGATGAAGAGCTTTCTGCCGAAGCCGGTGCAGAAGCAGAAATCACCTTCGAGGTTTCACCGGCGGCAGCGGCGGCAATCACTGCCGGGACGGCAAAGGCGATGGCTGACGAAGCCGGGCGCCGCGGTATTGCCCTGGGCAGCAAAGTATCCCCGGACAAAATAGTGCCAGTAATCCAAGCCGGACTGGAATATCTTTCCCGATATAAATCGGCCGATAAAGATGCGCTCGGAGAAGCCGGTTTCGGAACCAAGATCTCCGCCGAGCTTGGTGCCGGTTTTGGGGATACAAAGGTTCCCGGTATTTCTGCTGCCGGCAGTCTTTCTGTGTCCGTGCCGGCAGAGAAAGCTATGAATGTGGGAGCAGCAAATATATCCCAGTTCCTGGAGGCGGGTCTGGCCATGGCGCCGTCCTTTCAGAAACTCGGCTCTGCCGTGTTGACCGGAAACCAGGAAGCGATCGACTACCTTTCGGCGCAAATGGAACAAACCGCCGCAGGGGCTGTCAGGAGTGCAGTAACCGGAATTGCCGGGCTGGCGGGGGAAACCTCGCTGGATTTGGGCTTCTCAGTTGATTGCGCGGGTGAAGGCGGCAGCAAGAAACCGGAGGTCAATTCAGGGAAAGGCACAGGAAACGACGGCGGCGGAGGCAGAGCAGGGACAGGTTGCAAATTTTATGAAATCACCGCCGCAGTGCCCCTGGATAAATCTGTTGATGCGGCGCTGGCCGGACAGACAATGGAACAGACGGTAAAAGCAATGGCTTCTCTGGTAAAACAAATGACACCGCCCCTGGGGGGGACAACTGCCGGCAATATCTCCATAAATTGGGAGGCGGCGGCACAGGCAGTGGCCGAAGGCACCACCTTCACGATTACGACGTCCCCAGGTGTTCCGCTGGTAAATATCACTGCCGAATTACCGGCAAAATCCCTGCTTGCAGCCATGCAGGCCGAAAATCAGGCAGCGGTTGCCCTGCTGCAGGGGCTGGTGCATGGGGTACCTCAAAAATCACTGGCCGTTCTCAGGAGCAGCGATATTGCCTCACTCTTCTCCGGAGAGGGGGATATCCTGGCCGATCTGCGGAAAAACAGTACTTTCAGCATCTCCCTGGGCGGGGGCGCAAGCGCGGATCTGGCTATGGAAGCCGGCGTCGTTTTGGGTTCAGGCGCTTGCATTTACGCCGAGACCAACCCCGAGATGCTTTTTATGCTCGGGGGGGCTTTGATTGCCCCGATGTCGAGGGGCAGGCTTCGGTGGGAATGGACGTTGTCTACAAACTCAATGGTGAAGTCAGCCTGGGAGAAGGCGTTGAGGTAACTGCCGGCGGAGGTGTAAAAACCAACTGCCAGGTGCTCTACCTGAACTTTAAAGAAAAGGACCAATCCCCAACTGCCGCTGACAGCGTGACTGTTGCTGGTTTCACGGTAACCGGTTTCCAGGGCACCATTAATGCAGACGGCTCTTTCTCAGGCTCCGGAGAGTTGCAGCTGCCTGGCGGCGGCTCGGTGCACGCCGCGTTTTACGTAGACGCGCAACAGCATGTGGTAACCGGTTCCTGGAACGGCGAGCTTGTGGTCAACAACCACCGCTCCGTTGTTGCTTCCGGGACGATTAGCGACTCCGGCCTTTCCTGGACCGAAGTAGCGAGTTTCGGGGCGTTCGGAACGGCCGATGTCACCTGTACCCTGGCCGCCAATGGTAATTTCAGCGCTTCAGGGTATATAAACGTTAACGTCGCCGGCGTCCAGAAGCAGTTCAATATCAGCCAGGACTCCAACGGTAATTTTACCGCCGAATACACAGGCTCACTTAACCTGGGCGGCCGGAACATCTCCGGCGTAAACCTCACCTTAAACAACAGCGGCATCTCCGGCTCCGGCAGGATCAACCTGGCCGGCAGCCAGCAGACATTTAACATAAGCGTCAATGGGAGCGGCCTGGTAACCGGCACATATAATGGCACGGTGACGGTAGGGGGTCGCCAGGTAACCGGCACCTTCACCCTGGCCTCCAACGGTGCCGTCAGCTGCAGCAGCGGCGTGCAGGTACCGGCGGGCGGCAGCACTCTGAACTTTTCGGTCGTGGTAGACAATCAGGGCAACGTAACCGGCACTTACAGCGGTTCGCTCAACGTAGGCGGCCGGAACATCTCCGGCGTAAACCTCACCTTAAACAACAGCGGCGTCTCCGGCTCAGGCAGAGTTGCCATCCTTGGATCACAGATCAACTTTTCTCTGGTAGTGGACAGCGCTGGTCAGCTATCTGGCAGCGCCAGTGACGTTACCTTAAATGCAAACCAGAACAGATCGAATGTCAGGCTGACCATGCCCAACTTGACTGTTACCTCGCCGGTGTCGAGGTTTACGCTTGCACTCGCAACGCTTATACCGTTAACTTTTCCTGAGGCAGTGGCCCGGATCTCGTTTGTGTTTTTCACGCCCAGTGAAACTGTACAGTTGAAGGTAAAACCCGGGATACTTTTGGTAATTGAAGTGCTACCCGATACCGAGAAGGAACTGGCGCTCAAGCTGTAGGTACAGGAGATGCTTCCACCGCCGATGGACAATGATCCGCTACCAGTAACGCTCCCGTTTGTGTTGACAGTAATGCTGGCTTCCGTGATACTCGTGTTGTTGCCTGCTTTTACCGTACCCGTGCCGCTGATTTTGCCGTCGGAAGACAGTGAGAGGCTACTGCTGGTTATTGATACTGACTTCCCTCCGGGCACAGAAAAACGCAGGGCAGCAGACCGGAGGCCAGCCGCCCGCACAAGTTAAAGAAGGGTCGGTAGCTGAATTGTTCGCCAGAGGTCAACAGGTAAAGGGTATGTCCTACGAGTACATTGCAAAACCCCTCCACGGGTGTGGAAGCGCACCCGGCCGGGGAGTTTGAAAGCACCTGGAGCGGGGCGGCGCAGTATTACTACCACACCGAGGTCGGCGGCTGGGCACAGCCCGAGTATATGGTAAACCCGCAGGTTTTCGGCCTGCCGCACTACCGCACCGCCGTGATGATGCTGGCACGTTATGAGAAAATTTAGCTTTCCTTCGACCAGCCCCCGGTTATTGTCAACGACCGGACCATGGTCCCCCTGCGGGCTATTTTCCAGGCTCTGGGCGCGGAAGTGAACTGGGACGACGCCACGCAGACGGTAACCATTTTACATTAATTGTGGCGTTGGTCCCCAGCCTAAAGTTATAAGAAGATATTTTTCGGGGGGATTACAATATGCTCTTTTCTGGCTCATACAGTAAAAAATTGATTTTATCATTTTTGCTCATTGTTTCAATACTCATGGCCGGCTGTGGGAACAAGGCGGGGACGCCCCCGGCAGATAAACCGGCGGCGCAGCAGTCGACGGCAAAGCCTGGCCCGGCGGCCGGGGGAAAGTCTCTTACCGCCAAAGAGGCCGTCGCATTGGCAGAAGCAAACGCCAAAAAGGCCTTGGGAAATGAGGCGGACGTAGTGAAAGTGTACGGTAATCAGAAAGGTACCACCGTGGACGGCAGGGCGGCAGACTGGCAAATCACGTTTGCCAATCCGGAGCGGAAATCGCTTGTGGTGGATATAAATAACGGACAGATCGCCCAGGAAAGGAGCGGCGGCGCCGACGATCCGTTGAAGGAAGCCGCCGGGGGAAAATGGATCGATTCGGTCAAAGCCGCCGAAGTAGCCCAGGCCAGCGGCGGAACTTCCTTTAAACATACGGTGGCCAACCCGAGCGTAAATTACACTCTGGGCAGGCTTAGCGAAATTGCCTGGTACGGAGATAAAAAAGCAGGTGTGATCAATGAGAGTGACCGGCGGCCAGCCTGGAGGGTCAGCTACGACAACGATGAGCATTACTACGTGGATGCTTTGGGCGGCGCGTTCATCACCAAAGGGAGCTATCAGAACAGGCCTTAGGCTTTATTACCCCGGCTTTCATTGCCGGGAGGCCTGCGAGGTGTAAAGCGTTGAACCGCCATGAACTCTACCGGCCGCTAAACCGCCGCATGGAAGAGACCGAGGCCATCCTTGGGATTGAGCGGGTAAAGCCGTTTGAATTATACTTACAACGGGGTCAGCGCCAGGCCTGATTACCCCTGTTTTGCCCAGACTACCTGGAGCCAATTTTGGGTGGTGGGGACTTTGCCGCAGTCTGGAACATGGTGTTGAAGCAATGTTTCCAGATATAACACCGGGAATTTCCCGGTGTTAACCAGACTGACTTGTTGCGGATCATCGATCCCTGGTCGCTGGTGCGCAGGAAGGGGCCATCCAGTTACGTTGACCAACTTTACCCGGCTCCTTTGCCTTACAGTAAAACTGACGCGGTTTTTTAGGACATGATTACGGATATCCGGTCACTCTTACCCAATGAACGCATGCAGGCGCCGGATTTTTTAGCTCATGGCCGGGTATTAAACTTTTTCGGTTAGTAAAATCCTACTCTTCAGTCCAAGAATACTTTATTTATCGTCCGTATCCCTACCATCTCCGGTTACCGGTATAATTTCTCCCAGAAAAGTAGGTTGAGGTTTGAGGAACTTCGCCGTGAAAAAATCCTTGTTTCTGGCAACTACCTCCCTCAACCTGTATATTTTCATAATTTCACCGTAATCGTGTTGATCAGATGCTACCCCGTAGGCCTCAAGTCCCAACACCCTGGCAATAAATACTGCCCGCGTCAGGTGGTACTCCTGGGTTACTATAATTACTTTTTTGACTTGAAAGATATCCCTTGCCCGGTAAATACTCTCGTAGGTATTAAAGCCGGCGTGATCCATAAACACGTCCTCTTCCGGAACGTTTTTATCTATTAAGAACTTTTTCATGGCGTTAACCTCGTCGTAATCCTTACGCCCGTGGTCACCGCTAACCAGTATCTTCCCGGCTTTTCCGCTTGTATATAGTTCATATGCCTCGTTTAAACGGTCATAGAGCATAAAAGACACCGTACCGTCCGGAAAAACGTAAGCGCCCAAAACAAGTATGGCATCCGCTTCAGGAACCCCGTCTGGCCCTATAATGTATTTCGAACCCGTTCTTTGAACATACTGGTCTATAAGTAGAATTGAACTAAAAATTATCACTGTTAACATGCCGAAAATAACCAAGACCCGTTTTATCTTACTTTTCAAAGGTCCGGTATAATTATAGCTTTTCATAAGATTCCTTTCTATTTCTTCTCCGCGCAAGTTCACTGGCATATTTCATACCCAGCATATTTGAATTCAATGTTGCCCATTCAGTTAGTTTTGTTTTTCCCGCAGGTGGTGAATCAGTATAGAGCAAATTTGCTTTCAGCCCTTCAATCTCTTCCCGGGTAATTACAACATCCCCAACTATTTTCCCGATAAACCACCCAACTATATATCCGATTGAATCAGGAACAGATATTACCGGCCTGGACTTTCCAATAATGTTACCAATTTTTTGAACCAATTCCCGGTACGTAAATGTTTCCGGCCCGATTGCATCTATAATCCTGTCTTCTCTTTCCGCCCCCTGTTCCACTGCCAGCCTGGCCAAGTCATCCACATATATCGGCTGCAAACGATAGCTCCCGTCTCCGAAAACTCCGAATACGGGGAACTTTCTCAGCATCCAGGCAATATTGTTAATAAGTATATCTTCTTTCCCGAATAAGACGGCCGGACGCAGTATGGCATACGATATCCCTGATTCAATCAGCGCCTTTTCCAGCTTTGCTTTTCCCCTAAAATATTCAAGATGAGATTCTTCTGCGGGATTTGTTATGCTAATATGCACTATCCTTTTAATACCTGCTTTTTTGGCTGCCCGAAATAATTTAAGTGTGTTTTCAACCGCTGTTGAATGCTTAAAATCTGTGTGATTGAATCTAACCCAATAGGTATTGTATAAAACAGCAGCTCCTTGCATGGATTCTATAAGCTTGTCTTCATCATCAAAATTATACGGATATACTTGCACTTTTTCCCCAAAGAGATTTGAACGACTGGTGGAATTTGTAAGGGTACGGACTTGATGTCCAAGATCAAGCAATTGTTTAGTAATATATTTACCTGAGTAACCAAATGCTCCTGTAACTATATGTATATCTTGGGTCACAATAATCCCCCTAAATAAAATTATTTAAAGGAAAGACCCGCATTAGGTCAGGATTTTGAAGAAATCCTTGCTGAAAGGTGCCTTTCCATTGAATCCATACAAGATTAAGTTCATCAAAGAAGCTGAAACTGAGTTCAAACTGGTGGTCTTAATTACTGGTTTAACTTTTGACTTTTCCTTCATCTCCAGGCTGCCGTCTTTTATTACTTCATCTCCGGCTGACAGGCCGCCGGTGATTTCAATGTTTTTTTGATCGCTGATACCGGTCTGTACAAAACGATGGTGCACCTGCTTGTTAACGACAACCATGACTTCCTTTTGGCCGTCTCCGGTGGTGCGTACCGCCTCCCGGGGCAGCGTCAATACATCCTGCCGGCTCAAGGTTTCGATGGCTACCCTTACCTCATAGCCGGCTTTTAGATTGGCCTGATCCTGTAAAGCGATAATTACCGGCACCCGGCGTTGCAAAATACCCAGGGCGGACTGTTTTTCCTCGGCGCGTGGATAGATTTGCTTCACTTCACCTACCAAAACTTTTTGGCCAAGTACCGGGGCGGTGATGGTGACTTTTTGTCCTACTTTGACTTCCGCCAGGTCGTCACTTAATATGTCGGCTTTAACTTCTAACTGTTCCGGTACTGCCACGGTGACCAGAAGGGCTCCGGCGGTTAATACCTGCTCCTGTTTGACCGGCAGGCTCAGCACCGTGCCATCGACAGGACTTTTTACCGCCAACTGCTGCTCCTTGGCATTTAGCTGCTGCAGCGACTGGTTCAATCCCGCAACCTGGGCCAGGGCGCTATCCAGCCTGGAACGTTGTTCGTTTAAACTTTGCTGTGTTGTTTCCACCTGCAGCTTGGCTTTGTCATATTCTGTCCGGGTGACGGCTCCTGCCTGAAACAGTCCCTCCACACGGGCAAAATTCTCCCTGGCGTTGTTGAGTTCCAGTTGAGTACGCTCCATAGCGGCCCGGGTAGCATCAGCAGTAGTCCGGCCTTGTGACAATTGGGACCGCGCCTCGCTAACTTGCACCGACAGGTCCAGGTTTTCCAACAGCACAAGGGTTTGGCCTTGATGAACCGGTTGGCCTGTTTCCACCGGCACCTGAACAACCCTGGCGCTTTGAGTGGCGTGGATGTCATAGTTTGTGGCAGGCTGCACGTAGCCGTTATCTGTTACTGTACAGACAATGTTGCCCTGCCGCGCCTGCACTGTTTCAACCTCTTTCCCGCCCCCGGCAACCACCGACACGGCTATCACCAGCGCGGCCAGGATCCCGGCTCCCAGGTAAATCTTTTTCCTCCGCTTCATACTCAACCCCCCGATAATAAATAACACCTGTTGCGAACATGAGCCCGTAGGTAAGCACCACGCCAGCACACTCAATCTCTATTCTTTAAAACATCCACCAGATCCAGCTTTTTAACTCCTTTTACCGCTATAAGATGGCCGGCCATAATGAAGGTAATCCCTCCCAGGGCGGAAACCAGGTAGGTCTGAGGAGAAAAAACCATCGGCATCGTAAATAGATCTGTGCTGACCGCTTTAATATACCATTCGGTCATGAAACGGCCGAACGGCAGGCCCAAAGCCACTCCCAGCAGCGACTGCAGGAGGGTTTCCTTCAGCAGCAGGCCGGAGACCTCACCCGTGGTGAAACCCAAAACCCGCAATGAGGCAAGTTCCCTTTTGCGCTCGGCGAAGCTGATCACCGAGGAATTGTAGACAATAGCGAATCCCAGCAGCACGGCAAAAATAATCATGACGGATACCGTATAAATCATACTGTCCAGGTTCTGGTTCAGGTTGTCCAACTCCTTCCGGAGGCTGGAGATGGAAGAAACGTTGGTCATTTCATTTAATTCTTCTTCCAGCAGTTTGGTTCTGCCGGGATCAACCTTTAACATGGCCCCTGAGACAAGCCCGCTTTCCTGAAGGATCCGGTTGGCCTGAACCAAGGATACATAAGAACCGCTTCCAACAAGTTGCTGGTTTATGCCTGTTATTTTCAAAACAGCGCTACGGGAAGGACCCAGACCCAGGAGTGTTTCCACTTCCACTTCGTCGCCAACCCGGGCGCCTAGTTTGGACGCCGTCCTCTGGCTGATGAGAATACCATCTTCCGGCAAGCGTAAAGGTTTTTCTTTATCACCGATCAGTTCTTTCAGAGTTAGTTCCGAAGGCAGTCCCTGTAAAACATCATCCTCGGAACGCCCGTTATAATGCACTTTCGGGGATAAGGTTGTAGAGCTGAAAAACAAAGCCCAACTCGTAACGTCGAAATCCGGTCAGTTTACTGTCTCCGGCCTGGCTTAAGTCTTCCTGCCCGAAATAAACCTGACCGCTAGACGGCAAATCCATGCCGCCGATGATGTTCAGCAGAGTGCTCTTGCCGGAACCGCTGGGACCCAGGATAACCAGCAACTCGCCCTCAAATATAGACAGGGAGGTTTCCTTTAGAGCCTCAACGGTTACCTCCCCCATAACGTAGTTCCTGGTTACCTGTTTAAGTTCCATCAACACTTTTTTGGCCATACAGTTCGCCCTCTATCCTAAAGCCAGGTCCTCACCGTATTATTCTACATTTTATAACAAGCTTCCTTCATAGCTTTTATCTATTATAGTCCGGGAAATATACCCAGGGATAGATAGTTGACTCAAAATCCAACAAGTAACTTTATCAAGTACATCAGAGATTGCAAAGGCCTACTCTCTCTGTGTCACCACTGGAAGATGCGAGTTATTCATTACCCGTAGGCGGGATGTATTTGTCAAGCAACTGTTTTAGAATATCCGTCAATTTTTTCACTTCCGGCGCACATGGGGCTTTAAGGTCGTAATATATTTCCCGCCCGTCATACCCAGGGGAAGTATGGATCTGCCCGGCCCAGTACTTTACCTTGTAACCCACAAATCCTATCGGACCCGTCTGCTTCTTTTCCTCAAGATGATAAGCAACATAGTCCTTGGTGCTGGATTTCGGCAGCGGCTCCCAGTTGAACTGGGACAAGGCTTCCTTCACCGCAGCAAATTCCTCCGCAGACAGCTTCCCTTTTGGCCCTTTTTCCTTGCGTACTGTTTCATCAGACCAATCACCCTTAGAGTTGATTTGCAGGACTTTGCCGTAGCCGGGCTTGTAGCAATACGTGAATTCAACGCACCAGAGTTCCGGCAGGGGCTTCGCCGGCCCGAGGCTCTTCGGCCCCGACCAAGCAGGCCAGGCAGCACCGGTGGACTCAGCCTTTGCCTGGGCGGCAGTTTGCTTTCCATCCCCCGGTTGGGCCGGCTGTTGCCCGCCACAGCCGGCAAGGGCGGCAACCAGCGTGAAAAAAACCACCACTAACGCTAGAAAACTAACAATAAATTTACGCATTTTTTATTCCCCTTTCATAACTTTTTTGACATTTTTGCTTAAAATAGAGCTTCATTTTATAGAGCTTCATTTTACGGCTCCCCACGGCTAATGGCGCCGCTTTCCGAACGAAAACACCAGTTAATTTTACGATATTAGCGAAAACGAAAGCCACCGCACCTCCTACCTCAGTTCTTTGGAGCTGTTCTTTATTATACCGGGCGCCGGTTTTCGGCCGGCCCCCGGCAGTGTGGCCTAATGCAAAATGGTTACCGTCTGCGTGGCATCGTCCCAGTTTACTTGTGCGCCCAGGGCCTCGCTGACGAAGCGCACCGGTACCATGGTGCGGCCGCCCATAAGCAACGCCGGCTGGTCGAGGGTCACCGGCCGGCCGTCCTTGAAGGCTGTCGGCGAGCCGATCACCAGAATGATCGCCATGTCCCCTTTGGTCGCCGTCACGGTTTGGGTGGCGCCGTCCCAGTTCACTTCCGCACGGCGGTGCGGTAGTGGGGCAGGCCGAAAACCTGAGGGTTAGTCTTGTATTGGGGCTGCGCACAGCCGCCGACCTCCGTGTGGTAGTAATACTGCGCCGCACCGCTCCAGGTGCTTTCAAACTCCCCGGCGGGGTGTGCCTCTACATCTATAGTTCCCCTGTCCACTCACCACCGCATGCCTTTTTTCCCAGGGCGGTTGCCGGGTTAACCGCTGCGCCCGACCCCTTAAGCTTCCTCACTGGCCTCCGGGTCCGGAGGGAAGCTGCTCCATCATCTTGTTGATGTCGGTCACTTCCACACCCGGCGGCAGCGTGAAGGTATCCGGCGGCAAGGGGCCCACCTGCAGGTTTTTGTACTCCATCACCGTTTTGCCGCCCGCGGCGGAGGTGACCTCCACCCGCACGGGCAGGCCGTAGTCCTCGCGCACCCACATGCGCACCTCTTCATGATCGCCCGCCCCGGAGACCGCCAGCACGCGGCAGCGCACACCGTCATAGACGACGGTTTCCAGAACTTTCGCTTTGCCCGGGTCGACCCCGCCCGTGTACTCGCCAGGGGTCAGGACCGTTTTCGGCTGCTTATCGGCGGAAAGCTTAACGGCTTTGTTCCGGTCGGGGTAGTAGGTGACGACGGTGTTCGTTTCCCCGTCAAAGAAGCTGATCATCCGCTGCCCGGCGACATCCGCGTCCGTCTTGATCCGGTTGCCCTGCAGCCATACTTTGCCCTTCATCACCCCGGAGGCGGTTGTTAAAATGTACTCATAGGACATCCCACTTACTTGTTGGCCTTTCGCGAACAAATCGGCCACCGACCCTTCTTTCCCCGGCTGACCAGCCTTTTCTAGATCAGGCGGCTGGTCTTCGGCCTGCTGCCCGGCGCTTTGCTGCCCTGCGCCGCAGCCGGCCAGGACCAGGCAAAGCATAATCAGCACCGGCAAAAACGTATACTCACCGCTCGGCAAGGTAAATGTCGCGGGGTTCTCCGGCGTGGACACCTTCTGCAGGCCCCTGCCGGCCACTTCCACCGCCACCCCGGAGAGAGTGGCGCCGGTGGCCTGGCTTTTCGCCGTGACCGCAATGTTCCCCAGGTTTGTGAAATCGGGGGAAACGGGTTGCTGACGCCCCATGAGTGTGCCGGTGTAAGAATCCCGGCCGTTAAAGCCAGCATATCCTCCCTTTGTGCCGGTGATCGTGAATACACTGCCGATGGGGACGTTTTCGAATACGGTTTCGTTTTGAGGATTGCCGTCGCCCCAGCTGGTGCCCTGGTACCGGACGTTGGAGCCGGACCTGTACGTTACGGCCGTTTCGTTGAGTGGCAACGGCGGAGCGTCTTCGTTGTCGAGGTGGTAGCAGTAGACGTGGATCGAGCCCATCTTCTCGACTTCTGTTGTTGTCTGCGCTAAGCTCCGCTGTTCCAGTAGGAGGCTCAACTCTGGCCGTGAGGGTTATGTCGGTAGTTGAGGGCAGCACGAAGTTTTGGAAGGTGACCGTCTTTGCCGAGGCGCGGCTGATGGCCGGCAACGAAACCTGGGCCGTGGAGGTTCCAGAAGTCAGGAAAGCTTTCCCGCCTGCCGGGCATCCGCCCTGGCCCTTGTTTTGCACGGTGACCGAGACGCTTACCTTGCAGCCGGGAGACGCTTTGTCCGGGCTCATGCTGATCCTGGTAATGGTTAAATCCGGATTTACCAACGTAGGCTGAAATGTAATGGTGTTGTTATCAATGACGTTTTCTGTAGTACCGGCGGGACAGTTGACTGTTGCCGTAACATTTGACGGTTCCTGAGCCGGCAAGGTAAGATTTTTTACACTTATCACTTTAGAGGAGCTTTTATTAACAGCAGGGAGTACAGCCGTCACCCGCTGTGTTCCGGCCTTTAGTTCCACAATTCCGCCCGCGGGGCAGGACCCTCGCCCGATATTTTTAACCGTAACATTAAATGTTACGCTGGACCCCGGTACGGCTGCAGACGGCGACATCGTAATACTTACAGGGGTGAGATCGGGAAAAACCAAGACTGGGGTGTAACTCAGCGCATTATTGGCGCTTGATGTCTCCTGGAGGCCGGCAGGGGTTTTAACTTCAGCCCGGATGGCGAAAGCGGGATCATTACCGGGGTTAATACTAAATTTTTTAAACGTTACAACCTTCGAGGAGTTTTTATTTATGGCCGGAAGCAGCTGGGAGGCTGAAACCGGACCGGCGCTGATTTTAACCTCGGACCAGGCCGAGCATAACCGGGAGCGGCATCACTAAAAACGCCGAAACCATTTACTGCCAACACCTCCCTTCCATTAAACGCAAGGTTTTCTGCCCATTACCGCAGGCTTTGCCTTTCCCGGAAGAAAAATTTAGGAAGCACACCTTTGAAGTTACAAGGCGATCGTTAAAAAAACGTCAAAAATGAAGAATCTTTTTGATTTTAAATGAAGGGCTTTCCGGCAAAAAATTTCAGTTATTAAATTGCCTTAAAAAAGCAAAAAGAACAGGCCCCGTTTATTGTTTCACCGGAGCCTGTTCTTTTTTTGGCAATCGTCCCCTCCCATCACGCAACGATGCGCCTGTTCAGATAGATTAAAGGTTCCAGGTTGTATTTCCCGATTTCCGGACCGGGCAGGAGTTCGCGCATTTCCCGGGGTTTTTCCTGGTAATGGAGCACTACGATGAGCATGGAGCGGATCATGCAATCGGCAGTTCTCATCGCCGGTGAAGAGAGAGGCGTCAGGCGGCAGAGCGCGAGTCCTTCCCGAAAGAAACGTTCCGCCTCGGCCAGGTCGCCGATAACCCCCGCCAGGATGCCGCGCTGCAGGAGGACCCAGCTCATTTCCCAGTTGAATGAAAAACAATAGCATTGAAGCTGTTATGCTAAAAGTGGACGACTATGAACACCTTCTTGAAGCTCAAGAATTGTATGAAGAACTTCAGCTTGCTGATATCGCCCTCCACCGTCTGGAAAGACCCGCATTAGGTCAGGATTTTGAAGAAATCCTTGCTGAAAGGGGCCTCTCCATTGAATCCATAAAAGATTAAGTTCATCAAAGAAGCTGAAACTGAGTTCAAGAACCTTGTTGACTTCCTCCCCGCGTTAAAACGCGAGGATTCCCAAATCTCCCGAGGGAGTTTGGATGGTTGTACAAGTAACCTCTAGGCAGTCGCAATTAAGCCGC
>JGI12104J13512_1001674_pt1 | contig 15654 bp, 16 predicted proteins | sample TerdegcTABiofilm_FD_13512 | JGI IMG/M metagenome (IMG submission 13512)
CCATACCAAATGTAATCATAATAGGCGGTATATCAGCATCTTGTATATGAAATCCGAATTTCAATACAGTAAACCATATGGATAAATCTAAAAGTCCAAGCCCTACAACTGTCAATCCCATAACAGAACCAGCGGAGAAAGCTATCCGAAGGGCAGAATTTAAACTTTTTTTTGCAGCTTCTGTAGTTTTAGTATTTGATCTTGTCGCAATATTCATTCCTATAAATCCAGCAAGACCAGAAAAAAAACCACCAGTGATAAAAGCGAAAGGAACAAATATTGATAATAATTTAAAAACATAAGTTAATATAGAAAGTATTATAAAAATACCAATAAAAACCAAGCCAACAATGAAATATTGTCTTGAAAGATAAGCTTTAGCGCCTTCTTGAATCGCCTTGGAGATTTCAACCATCGCCTCGGTTCCATTTTCCTTTTTGTTTAAATAAAAAATGAGGTAAATTACGAATAATAACGCGATAATTGAACCAATCCATGAAGATAGAATCATTTTCATCTCCTTTTTTTATTATTTAACAGTAAATCAAAGCTTAATATTATTAACCAACATTTATATTTAATAAATTTATATGACCTAATTTAACATTATTTTATAATTATTCAAGATATTTTTTATTGAATATTATTTGATTTTAATTATTATTTAGATAGTATAAAAAATAGAGATATTTTAGGAGTTTTTATGGAAATCGAAAGAAGAACATATAATGAAATTAATATTTCTAAAGCACTAGACAATTTTAAAAAAAGAAACTTTGATCCATATTTCTTCGAAAAAAAAGATATGGCTATCTCTTTTTTCTTTAATAATGTTAATAAAGAACAAACTATTGGATATGGTGGGTCAAGAACATTATCTCAACTAAAGATTATAGAAAGGCTTAGAGATGAAGGTTTCAATCTTTTAGATAGAAATAATGAATCAAATACTGCTGAAACTCGTGCAAAACTTGAAAGAGAAACCTTTTTTGCAGATGTTTTCATAGCCTCAGTAAATGCCGTGTCGATAGAAGGACAAATAGTCAGTCTTGATTTATGGGGTAACAGAGTTTGTGCTACTGGTTTTGGACCAAAAAATGTCTATCTATTTATTGGATATAACAAACTAGTTCAAGATTTAAATAGTGCTATTTATAGAACTAAAAATATTGCAGCAGTTATGAATGCAATAAGATTTAATAAAAAAACTCCTTGTAACAAAATTGGTAGATGTATTGATTGTTTTTCTGAGGATAGAATTTGTGCAACCATGACTATTATAGATTGGTGCCATCCAAAAGATAGAATTAAATTACTATTTATTAATGAAGAACTTGGATTTTAGTTTTTTATAATGTTGAAGTATAGAACTTCTAAAAATTAAAGATTTCATATTTGATTTTAATTATTAATTTTTGAATTTTACTAATAAAATTTAATAAAAGGTGATTCCTATAATTTCTTTTTCATTTTCTTCTTCTAGTCGAACAACTGTCCCTTCAAATTTTAAATATGAAGTATCTGATGCAAGAACAAAACTAACTAAGCAACCTATAGGTATTTCATTTTTAATATCTTTCTTTTCTACATAGCAAGAAGCTCCACAAGCTGAAATATCTTTTAAACTTCCTTCTAATGTTTTATCTTGTAATGTCAATATTATTTTATATGGTAAAGTTACTCTTTCATGTCTTCTTCTATCTTTTTCTTTCACTTTTTACTCCTTAATCCAATAACATAGAAGCCAAGTCTATATAATATTTATTAACAAGCCTGCGTTGGTTAATTGCATTAGAAATAGGGTAAGAGTAAACCTTTCCATTTTCACATCCAATAGTCACACCATGGACATCTTTTTCGCAAAGCTTTATCGCTTCAAAAGCTAATCTATCAGCCAAAACAACATCATAAACATCAGGAGTCCCACCTCTTTGAATGTATGATAAAATTACAACTTTCGGTTTTCTATAACCTTTCTGTGAAATTAAATCAGATATGGTGAATGTAATTCCAGTCAATTCTGCTTCACTATAAATCTCATCATCATCTAATTCTCTTTTTATTCCTTTACACTCTACTCCTTCTGCTATTAGTATTATATTATCTAAATAACCTTTTTCTCTTCTTGTAGAAAACAATTTTATCATGTCATCGATATCAATTATCCCCATTTCTGGTATAAAAAATCCTTCAACCTTTGTTGTCATTGCAGAAAAAACAGTTAACCATCCAGCTTTTCTTCCCATAGTTTCAATCAAAATATCTCTTTCATGAGACTCATTTGTAGTTCTAATTGTTTCAATCGCGCTTACTATATTTTTGACTGACGAATAAAATCCTAAAGAAAAATCAGTACCATTAATATCATTATCTATTGTCTGAGGAATTGTTATTAAAGGAATTCCTGCATTTGATAGTTGTAAAGCTATTCTATGTGTATCAAATGAACCTATTACAATTATTTGATCAATGGATAATTGAGAGATCCATAGTTTTATCTTAATTACATTTTCTTCATTTTTTAATGGGTTAAATTTAGAATTTTTTAATATAGATCCACCAGTAAATGCTATGTTTTTTACATCTGATTCTGTTAGTAAAGTATATTCACCGTGAATTAATCCTTCCCAACCACGATAAACACCATATAGAGTATGCCCTCTTTTTGCACAAAAATAATAAAGGCTTCTGATGAAAGCATTTATACCAGGAGAATCTCCACCAGCAGATAAAACTGCTATATTCATTTTAAAATAACCACCATTAATCTTTCTAATTAAAATTATAAGATTAACTTTAATATTTTCAACATCAAATTTAAATTTATCTTGAAAAAAGAAAATATCTTGTATTAATTAATAACGACAATAAATTAAGGAGATAAAATGAACTTTAAGAATCTTTTAGATAAGATTTCAAACAGAAATGAAAAAATTAGAAAGATAGGTGTAGCTGGTGCAGAAAACGATCATATATTGGAAGCATGTATAAAAGCCAAAAAGATGAATATAGCGGATTTTATTCTTGTTGGAGATTCTAATAAAATTCTTGAAACATTGGATCAACTTAATATTAACAAAGACTATTTTGAAATTATAAATATCGAAAATGATTCGAAAAAAGCTCAAAAATGCTGTGAATTATTCAAAGATAAAAAAGCTGACCTTATCATGAAAGGTTCTGTAAGCACTCCAACTCTTTTGAAAGAAGTATTAAAGGAAGAATATGGGATTAGAGGGAGTGGATTTTTATCTCATATTGCTTGCATGGAATTTCAAGATAGGCTTCTTGGTATTACGGATGGTGGTTTGAATATTGCTCCAACTTTAGAAGAAAAAGTAAAAATTGTCCAAAATGCTATAGATTTTTACAGAAAAATTGGTGTGGAAAAGCCAAAAGTTGCAATGACATGTGCAATTGAAATCCCAAATCCTAAGATGCAAGCTACTGTTGATGCTTCTATTATAGCAAAGATGTCTGAAAGAGGTGATATTAAAGGTGGGATAGTCGACGGACCTCTTGGTCTGGATAATGCTTTAAATATTGAAGCTGCAAAGATTAAAAAAATTGTTTCACCAGTCGCTGGATTTGCAGATATTATAGTAGCTCCAGATATAGAAGCTGCTAATATGACAGCCAAAGGAATTATCTATACAAGTAGACCTCAAAATGGAGGCATAATAATAGGATCTTCAACACCTATTATTCTTTTATCAAGGGCAGATGATGCAGATACTAAATTTAATTCAATTTTACTTGCATTAAATGGTATTTAGCTATTTTGATTATCTTATTATTCCCATAAGAATATCATAAAGCTCATTTTGTTGAGCCATATATTTAGCTGCTGCTTGATATGCTTTTTGAAATTTAAGCATATTTGCAAGTTCTTCATCCATATTTACACCAGAGTATGCTAATTTGATATTCCTAAAGCTATTCAAAGTTAATTCATGAAAACCATAACTTTGACTAACCTCATTACCAAAAGAAGCTACATCCATAATCATTGAAGCATAAAAATCTGTTAAACTTTGCGAATTTCTTACTAAAAATTTACTATCTATCAATTTACTAATCTTTTGTGCAATACTTCCATCACCTTCTTTAATTTCACTAGAAATTTCAGAAGTTGAAATATTTGTAGGATCTTTTTTTATCTCGTCACTTAAATCGATCCAAGCTGCAATATTTTTCTCTGGTGATAAAAGATATATCTGATCAGTCATAAAAAGAGATTCAATTGTAGTCATATTATTCTCATTAAAAGAAGCGTTATAAGCTAAAATACCAGTAATATTTGACAAGAATTGACCACTATCAGATAGACTTTTTATTGAATATATTCCATCACTCGAATTATTCCCTTTGATTTCTAGTTTTCCATTTTGAATATAAAAAGTAACACCGGTGTTTGCCATATTAATTTTTTTAATTATATCTGAAATGCTATCTGATGGTCCGTACTGAATTTCCACACCATTTATATTCAATGTACCAGATATCATTACTTTCTCATTTGGATCAATATCTTTAGTTCCAACAATTTTATAAATAGTTATTGAATCATTAATCCCATCTTGATTTTTATCATATTCTCCATTTTTATAAATTGTTAAAGGAATTTCCTTAAAGAAAAGTATTCCACTTTCTCCTTTTGAATTCATTCCCTGTTGATGTAAAGCATTTACACTCTCCATAGTAGATAGCGCAAGTTGGTTTAGTTTTTCTAAAAATCCACCCAAAACCTTATCTCTACTTGTTATTAAACCCATTAGACTACCCGAATTTGCAACTACTTTTTCATTTTGAAAATATAAATCATACATCCCTTCATTACCATTTCTTACAAGATCAAATCCATGATAGATATCATTTTGAACAAGTATTTTCCCATTATAGTATAGATAAAAAGAATCGGTTTCTTTAAATGTCACTGGAATAAATTTGGAAATTTCATTTACTATTTTATCTCTTCTATCTTTTAAATCATTTGCCTTTTGACCAGTAGCCTCAATCTTCTTAATCTGACTATTTAAGTTAGCAAGATCCTTTAGTAAATTATTTAAACTACCAACCTGAAGTTCTAGATTTATATTAATTTCTTTTTGCATATCCTTTGTCGCATTAAAAAGTTCATGAAATCTAGAAACCAGACTTTCCGCTTTTTGTTGAACTAGTATTTTCTTTTCAATGCTAGAAGGATCTAAAGAAAGTGAATTAAATGCATTGAAGAAATCTCTTAATAATCTATCTAATGAAACACCAACAGGTTCTTGAATGATACCTTCTAGTTGTTTTATATAATTTTCCAAAGTGTTAAAATAACTTGCAAAAGATGTCTCATTATTTATTTTCCCATCTAAAAACATATCTTTTATTCTATCTATAAGTGCAACAACACTTCCTTGCCCAACCTGACCTGAAGATGTCGACATCGTTGAAATTCCCGGAAGCCAAAGCGGTGGAACTTCTTGAAGTGTCACAGTTTGTCTGCTATAATCTGGATTTTCAGCATTTGTAATATTATTCTGTATAATATATATAGATTGTTGATTATTTTGAATTGCTCTTTTTGCTAATTCTATTCCCATAAAAGTTGAAAGCATTTTTCTCTCCTTGATATCAAAAATTATCTTTGTAAAGATTAAACATTATAACGAACAGTTGAAAAATAAGATTCACATAATGAACCTTTTTCATTGTATATATTTTCTCTATTTAAACCATCAATGACAATTTTTGAAATTGAGTAGGTTGTATCAAGAATTATTTTATTTTTATTATTTAATTCTGCTAATTTTGATAATATCGTTTTTAGTTTTTCTTTTATTTCATTATATCTTTCGAATTCCTCTGCTAAATAGATTTTAACTATTTTTTCAATATTAATAATATCATCTTTAAGTTCACTCTTAAATAATTCGATTATTGATTTTTTATATTCTAAAATAGTTCCAATTTTGTTTAAAATTAAACTTGAAGTTTCATTTCTTTTATTAAAAAGTTCTATCTCATGTTCATAAACAAGACAACCTTTATCAAATTCATTAAAAAACAGTTCATTATAAAGACTTAGTTCTTTTTCTAATAAATTTATCAATTCTTTTGCTTTTTCTTTCATAATTCATCTTCTTTTTTTTATTTTCGGATTGTAATATAAAAGTTTATTTTTTAACAAAATTTCAAACTTGTCTTTTAAATTTATTGTGCATTAATAAAAGCGGAAATAATTTTAGTAAAATTTTCTTTTTGGGGGATATATGAGACTTCAAAACAAAGTAGCTATTATAACTGGAGCAGCATCTGGTATAGGAAAAGAGACTGCTATTTTATTTGCTCAAGAAGGTGCAATTGTCATAGGAACAGATATTCAACAAGATCTTTTAACTGCGTTAGAAAAAGAGCATTCTAATATCCATGGATATGTTTTAAATGTCACCGATCGACCAGCTATTTCAAGTTTCGTTGAAGAGATAAAAAATAAATATGGTAAAATTGATATACTTATAAATAATGCAGGAATAACTTCTGATGCATTATTAATAAGAATGTCAGAAGAAGCATGGGATAAAGTTATCAATATAAATTTAAAAGGTGTTTTCAATATGACTCAAGCTGTAGTTCAAGTTATGTTAGGTCAAGGTAGTGGAGTTGTATTAACAACATCTTCAGTTGTAGGAAGATATGGAAATATCGGTCAGACAAATTATGCAGCTACTAAAGCTGGAGTCATTGGGATGACTTATAGTTGGGCAAAGGAGTTTGGAAAAAAAGGTATAAGATTCAATGCAGTAGCTCCTGGTTTTATTAAAACTCCTATGACAGAGAAACTTCCTCAAAATGTCATTGAAATGATGGTAGAAAAAACACCTTTAAAAAAATTTGGAGAACCAATTGATGTTGCAAGAGCTTTTCTTTTTCTAGCTTCTGATGATGCTTCTTTTATTACTGGGCAAGTATTAGGCGTTGATGGTGGTCTTGTCATTTAACTTGATCTTTTTGTTTAGTTTTTTTCTCAATATTGACATTAAAGATATTTTTTATTAAATTTTATTTAAACATATATCATAAATCATTCTATATTTTTTTTTACTTGTAGTTTTAAGAATTTACTAAGTTTTTAATTATCTGCAGAGGATTCTTATGAAGAGTAAAATATTTTTTTTATTATTTGTAGCTTTATTAATTTTTAGTACCTTTTTGTCCTTTCAAAACAATACAGTTTTATATAATGATTTATTGATATTTTTTAATGATCCACTTAATATTATGCCTAATCTTGCATTAAAATATACATCTAGTTCCCTTTTTCAGTATTTCAGTGTAAAAGGTGTAAAAGTATACACAGAATATCCACTATCTTTAGATGCTGCTTTTAAGGTAGCCAAGGAAAAAGATTTAAATTATCTATTGGAAATAAAAAGTAATCTTTTAAGTTACGCAAGATCATCCTCAGGTTACTCTGTTAAAATAGAAGTAATAGTTTCTATTTTTGTATTAAACGATTCAACATCCAAATTCAGTAGTGTAGATACAGGTATATCTGAGAATGCTTTATCTTCTGATATTGCATATGCCTATGCTTTATATGATGGTTCTATTAAAGCAATAAGTAAAATAGAAAAAGATCTATTAAATCTACTAAAAAAATAGTTTCTTGACAAATATTTTTACTTTGTTAAATTCCTTTTGTTAAGGCCCATTCGTCTAGTGGTTAGGACACTAGATTTTCAATCTAGCAGCGGGAGTTCGATTCTCCCATGGGCTAATAAGCGGCAGAAATTGCCGCTTTTTTTTTATTTTATTATCCATCTTAAATCTCTTTGATTTTTAAATGATCTTTAACATTCAAGTTTTATTAATAAACTTTCATTATAAAAAAAGCCCTGCCGTGGTTCTTGGCAGGGTTTAGGAGGGTGGTTATATCTAACGATATAATCATTATTAATATCGTATTTTTATTTTTTTCTTAAGAAAAAAATTATAAAAAATATTGATTTATATTGATGAAGAAGCGAAATATATGTATGCAGTATGAGCAATCATTCTATCAACTGGTCTAGACTGCCCTGTTTTGATTTTCATATTTCTCTCGAGAATTTCAAAACAATCTAAATTGATAAAATTATTTTGCTCTAAAGCCTCATAAGTTTTTGCAACTTGTTCAACAGTTGGAGATAAAAATCCAGATCTATAGCCTTTTTTAAGTATTTTATTTACCAGTGGAACAACTTCCCATGGGGTTGGAATATCAACAAAAACTGCATCAAAATAATTAGTATAAGGGATATTCTGATTTTCAAGATTATGAAGATCGTCAACTGTTTCACATAGAATAAACTCGATGTTTTCAAGTAAACCTTTGCTACCAAGTCTAGAAATATTAGCTTTTGCAGTTTTATGAGATAACTCACTTATATCTATTGAAACTACTTTACCTTCTTTACCTACTGTCTCTGCAAGTATCATTGTAAAAGCACCTGAACCAGTACCTATCTCAGCTACTTTTTTACCTGGTAAAATACCAAGTTCATAAATTATCCTTGGGGCTTCTTTAGGATAGACAATAGTATGAGACCTTTTTACTTTCATTGCCCGATCTTTTAAAGTAGGAGGTAAAATATAGAAGACATATCCTTTATTAGAAATTAGCTTTTGACCAAACTCTAGATTAGTAGGTAAAATTACCTGTCCTTTATGACAATTAAATTCTATATTAGGTTTATATTCAATAAGGAATTTAGTCTGTGATGAATGAAATAGAAGAATAAATTCGCCAGAGTCGATCATTTTATTTGGTTTCTTCTCTTTCTCTTAATGCAATATTAATCTCTATTGTACCAAATCGAGAAGAAAAATATACTGCAATAGTGTGTATCTTGATAAACTGAATATTATAATCTCTTCCAATCACAATTGTAGGAGGTGTAATACTTAGCATTTTACTTTGACCTGATAAATTAATAGTTGCCCTTCCAGTAATTATATTTGCCATCTCTGCTATTGCACTTCTAAGCATTTCAGTATCATTTCTTTTCTTTTCATCAGAGATCATGCATTGAGCTATCCTTTCAGCTGTATGTTCTTTAAAAGAATATATTACTTGTCCTTCAATGAAACCAGCAACTCCAACTATAATTGATATATCATTATCTGGAGTTGGGTCTGATTTTAGCTTCATATCTGATTTTGTAAGTTCAACACCCGCAAGTTGTTCAAACACCTCTATCGCATTACTAATAAAAGGATTAACATATTCAGCTTTTATAGTTTTCATTTATAACCCCTTTAGATATCAAATTATTTAAATTACAAAACTATTATAATTATTTTATTATTCTTTTCAAGTTCTTTTTCGTATAATTTAAAAATTATAAAATCTTATTAATAACATCTACTAAATCAGGTTTAAATATAAACTTATCGTATTTTACAGACTCAACTATTTCTTGCTCAGTTAATCCAGACATAACAATAATCTGACAATTTTTATTTTTTGATTTAATAAATTCTGAAAAATTGTTTAATTTATTTTTTTCTATATTATAATCTATAAATATATAATCAAAAAAGCTACCATTATTTATTAATTCATAAGCTAAATCAAAATTATCTGCAATTTGAACATTATGTCCTTTTTTTATGGCTATTTTAGATATTAATTTTGCAATATATTCTTCATCATCTAAAATTAAAATATTTGACATAAATAAACCCAATAAAATACTTATGTTATTTATTTGTAATTTCTTCGTTTTCAATATTTGTCTTATACTTGGAGACCATAACTAAAAGATTGTCGATAGTATTTCTAGTTTCTTTTGAATCTGATAGTAACTGATCACCAATAATCTTAAACTCTTCAAATTTCATATTAATTTCTGAAATTGAATCGGCTATTCTATCAAGGTTGGCTTTTTGACTTTCTGAAGCATTGTTAACAAATGTATTGATATCAGAAATTCTTGTTATGTCATTCTGTATTTTTACAAAGGATTCATACAATTGCTGATATTTTTCTAAGAAATCTCTAAGTTCGTTTTTTAGTTGCTTAATAGTTTTTGAAATGTTTTTAGTTATTTTATCTGATTCATCTGCTAGTTTTCTAATCTCAGAAGAAACTACTTCAAATCCTTTTCCGACTTCACCAGCTTTTGCCGATTCGATTGCTGCATTTAATGATAACAAATTTGTTTGATCAGATATTTCAGAAATCGAAGTTACAGCGTTAGTCATACTTTCAATTTGCTTTATAAGATTTTGTGTTTTTAACTTAAAATCATTTAAAACAGCTGAACTATTTTCTACGGTAATCAAACTAATTTTAGATTCACTCGCGACTTCATTTATTTTTTCTACTATTTCCGTGTTATGTGAAACAACTTCTTCAATCGAAACCATAATGTCTTTGATTAAATCAGAAAAATGAGAAATAGCCGATTCGATTTTAGAAGACATTTGAACATTATCTTCAATATGTTTTTCAAGAATTGAAAATTCTTTTTTAACATCTGAAATAATAAGAGAAAATGATTCTATCAATGTATTAATTGAATCTTTTAATGTGTTAACTTCATCTATTCTAGAATCTTTCGTTTCAATATTAATGAAGGTATTTGTTTCAACTATCTTTTTCATACCTTTTTGAAGTTGGGATATAGGTTTTGAAACTTGGGCAGAAAGGATAAAAACTACTATACTTGCTAAAACTACTAGTGAACCTACAATAATAGCGATGTACTCGATCAAAGTCTGAATCGGTGCTAAGTATTCAGAATCTGAAGCACCTATAACTAAATACCAATTCCAATCATGCAATTTCATAAATCTAGCATGATATCTATCTTCGTTGTAATTAAATTGAATAGTCTTACCTGGAAAATTTGAATACTTCTTTAATGCTTCGAATATAGGGCTTTCAATATCTTCTTTTTTAATCTTTGAAGAAATGTTAAAAAACAATCTTTCTCCATTGAAATCATAAATACCAGAATAACCCTTTTGACCAATTTGGTTGTTTATAACATAAGTACTAACCATAGATTTTATCTGGTCTTCAGAAATATCGAATTGAGCACCTAGTTCTTTGATTCTTATAATATAACCATCTATATCATCAAATTTGGTCTTTAAAGAGATATCAATTAAATCTAAGGCATATGTTTTAACCATCTGATATATTAACACACCAGACAAAACCATAAGTATGATAATCAATGGTATTAAGAATATAAGTAAATTATTTCGTAATTTCATATTTCCACTTCTTTATTTTCTTATGTTTTTATGTTTTAAGTATCGAAAAAAAACTTACAAATATTTATTCATAAACTAAATTATTTTTTTCTATATCACTAAACACTTTTCAATTCAACCTGTCCTGGAAAGAATGTTTTAAAAATATTTAAAAATTCATTAAATTTCTCTTCAGTCAATCTATTTTCTATTATTAATGTTTTATCTTTAATTTTCAATCCAAACATATAAAAATATTTTTCTGAAAATTGAAAAGCCAAAGGGTTTGGCATTTTTAAAGTTTTTCTAAATATAACAGCTTCAAAATCATCAAAGCTATATTCATATTTTTTAAATAAAAACAAAAGTCCTTTTTTAATGATAATTTTATTCCCTTTTTTTGAAAATCTAATTTCATCTAAATAAAATGTGCCTAAAAATGAGAGAAGTATTATAATAATTAGAAAAATTATTTGAAAAAAATAAAATTCAAATATTTCAGAAACTGATAAATTAAATATTAGCATAGCCATAAGAGAAATAAAAAAAATTGTAGACAATATCCTTGTTAATATTTTCATCCTAAAAATTAGCAATTCTTTTTTTATATTAACATATATTTCATAAAACATTCTAATTCCTTAATATTATTATTATTATTGAAATTTCCTATTTTCACTTATTTGTATTTAGTTTATTATATTTTTTTTTATTGTAAATTATTTATTAATCTTATATATACTAAATTATTAAAATCTCAATCATTTAACTTTTTTATAAAAAATTCAATAATTAAGATAAATAAACATCATAAAAAAAGGGATTATCCGTAATTTCGGACAATCCCTTATTTTATTTATATTTATAACCTATTTGTTATATAACCAACAAGCTACAAAATGATCTTTTGAAACTTCTATCATTGGTGGTTCTTCTTTAGAGCAGATATCCATTTTTTGACTACATCTTGGATGGAAGTTACATCCTTTAGGCGGATTTATAGGAGATGGCACATCTCCTGTTAATATTATTCTTTGCTCTCTTTTTCTTTCTGGGTCAGGTATTGGAACAGCAGAAATAAGAGCTTGAGAATAAGGATGCATTTTGTTATCATATAGTTCATTTTTAGAAGCTATTTCAACTATTCTTCCTAGATACATTACGGCTATATCATCTGAAAAGTACTCGACTACAGAAAGATTATGTGCGATAAAAAGATAAGTTAGTCCAAATTCATCTTTTAATTTATTTAAAAGTTTTAATATCTGGGTTTGAATTGATACATCTAGTGCTGAAACAGGCTCATCAAGAACTAAAAGTTTAGGTTTTAATGCAATTGCTCTTGCTATACCAATTCTTTGTCTTTGACCACCAGAAAACTCGTGAGGATATCTATTTATATATTGTGGATCAAGTCCGACCCTTTCCATAAGATCTTGTAAAATAAGTTTTCTTTCCTTTTTAGAAGAATACTTTTTATGAATATCTAATCCTTCAGCTATTATATCCCCTACTGTCATTCTTGGACTTAGAGAACCATAAGGATCTTGAAAGACCATTTGAAAATTTACTCTTGCCTTTCTTAATTTTTCTTTTGAATAAGCATAGATATCATATTGCTTTCTAAGTTGTTTAAGCCTCATTGAAATTTGCTTAAACTCATCATTCTGTTTTTTCTCTTTTAGCATTTTCTTATATTGATTCTGAAGAGAAATAATTTCTGAAGTAATATCTGATGGGACATCAAAGAACATCTCTCCTTCATGTGGTTTATATAAACCAACTATAGTTCTTCCGACCGTTGTCTTTCCGCAACCAGATTCTCCAACTAAACCAAGAGTTTTACCCCTTTTAATTTTGAAAGAAACACCATCTACAGCCTTAACATAGCCAACTGTTCTTTTTATTATACCTGCTTTTATTGGGAAGTAAGTTCTTAAATCATATAATTCAACAAGATATGGATTAGTATTTTCCATTTAATCTCTCCTTTTATAATATCTGAAATTAATTATAAAGAAAACATCTTACAAAATGACCTGGTTCGACTTCTTTAAGCTCACACTCCTGCTGAGAACAAATTGGCATTCTTTTATTACATCTATCAGCAAAATAGCATCCTTTTGGTAAATCTATGAGATTTGGAACTCTTCCTGGAATTTCTTGTAATTCTTTGCCTCTCTGACCAAGGATAGGTATTGAATTAAGTAAACCTATTGTATAAGGATGCATCGGATTCTTGAATAATCTTTTTACTTCTGTTTTTTCAACTATGACACCAGCATACATAACCGCAACATAATCAACAGTTTCAGCAATAACAGCAAGATCATGGGTTATTAAAATAACAGCAGAATTGAACTTCTTTTGCATTTCCTTTATAAGTTCAAGTATTTGAGCTTGAATGGTTACATCTAGTGCTGTCGTAGGTTCGTCAGCAATTAAAAGTTTTGGGTTGCAAGTTAAAGCCATAGCGATCATTACCCTTTGTCTCATGCCACCTGAAAGTTCAAAAGGATATTGATTGAATCTTTTTTCTGGTTCAGGAATACCGACTATTTTAAGTAATTCTATTGTCTTTTCCTTTGCTTCTTTCTTAGAAATATTCTGATGAAGAGTAAAAACTTCTGAAATCTGATGTCCGACTGTAAATACTGGATTTAAAGCGGTCATAGGCTCTTGGAAAATCATTGAAATTTTATTCCCTCTTATATTATGCATCTCATTTTCAGAAATATTGATTATATCTTGACCTTCAAAAAGAATCTGACCTGAAATAATTTTTCCAGGAGGGTTTGGAATAAGTTTCATAATAGATAAAGATGTTACAGATTTTCCACAACCAGATTCTCCAACCAATCCTAATGTCTCACCTTCACCAACTTCAAAAGAAACATCATTCACCGCTTTTACAACACCTTCTTCTGTAAAGAAAAAAGTTTTTAAATTCTTTACTTCAAGAAGTTTTGATGATTTATCTATATTAGTAGACATTTTTATCTCCTTAATTAATCAGTTAAATTATAGGTTTCTAAGTCTTGGGTCAAGAGCATCTCTAAGTGCATCACCTATGAGGTTCAATGCAAGTATAAACATCCATATAAAAGGAACCGCTCCTATAAAATTTTGCCACCTTCCAGCACTAACCTCTTGAGAAGCATCGGCAATCATTGTCCCCCATGTTGGAACTCCAACTATTGAAAGTCCAAGATATGCAAGTAATACTTCTGACATTATTACTCCAGCAAATGTCAAAATTGCTGAAATAATAACATAATGAAAGACATTTGGCAATATATGTTTAAAAATGATTCTTCCATCTTTTGCACCTAAGGTTCTTGCGGCTAAAACATATTCAAATTCTTTAGCTTGCATAAATGCACCTCTTATAACCCTTGCAAGGCCAACCCATCCTGTTAGAGCAAAAGCCAAAGCTATTGTTAAAAAAGATGGTCCAACCAATAAAATAAAAGCAAGTATTATGATCAAACCAGGTACTGAATAAATTATAGACATAAGATATTGTATAGCATCATCTATAAAACCACCATAATAACCAGCGAGGGCACCCATAATAATTGCTATAGGTATTTCGATTAGAATAGTTAAAAAACCTAAATACATAGAGATCTTAGAGCCATAAACCGCTCTATATAGTACATTCCTTCCGAAAATATCTGTCCCAAAAGGAGCAGATTTATCTTGAAATGGAGGAATAAAAGATCTATTTACATCTTCAATATGACTTGTCGCAAGATTATATATATTTCCAATATTAAAAACTGAGTATAAAGCCATGAGAATATAAATAAAAAGAATGACAAACATAATCATAGCAAGTCTATTTCTATATATTCTTCTTGCAGCATCAAACAGAAGACTTCTACCTTTAACTACTTCCATTTTATTCTCCTTTTAATAATTAACTAAGTTTAACTCTTGGATCTACAATACTATATGAAATATCAGTAATAAGGGAGAAAAAGATAAAGAAAAGTGTATAAACTACAACCATAGCTTTTAATACTGGTAAATCATAACTAGTAACAGCTGTAACTGTTAAATCTCCTATACCAGGAATCGAAAAGAATCTTTCTGTTAATAGAGCTCCTAACAGCAATCCAGGGATTGACATAATAACAGCTGTCAAAATAGGAATCAAAGCATTCTTAAAAACATGAGTATACATAATCTTTCTAGTTGAAAGACCTTTTGCTTTAGCTGTTCTAACATAATCCTTATTTACTTCTTCAACGAATACTGTTCTATAATATCTCACGCTTCCACCAAGATTGGCAAATGTGATGAGTATCCAAGGTAAAACCAGGTATTTTATCCTTTCTATTCCAAAACCCCATCCTGAAATAGGGAAAATTCTCCATTTTGCAGCTAAAAAAGATTGTGCAATGATTATTA
>JGI12104J13512_1001676_pt1 | contig 15640 bp, 18 predicted proteins | sample TerdegcTABiofilm_FD_13512 | JGI IMG/M metagenome (IMG submission 13512)
ATCATCGCATTGAGCTGCAGTTCACCCCCGTCGGGACGATCCAGATGGACGCTAAGGCTGCTGGCGGATAAAGCGGTTGAATTGCAGTACATTGACAGCATCTCTTATGTGGCCGTTGGACGGCTTTTAAAAAAACGAACTGAAACCACATCTCCGTAAATGTTGGTGTATTCCACCTGAACAGAACGCCGCCTTCGTCGCCTGTATGGAAGATGTTTTGGATCTGTACCAGCAGCAATATTGCAGACTATATTCAGTCGTCTGCATGGACGAAAAGCCGTACCAGCTCCTTAGTGAGACCAGAACCCCGATCCCGATGAAGGCCGGAAGGCCTGAGTGTCAGGACGGTGAATATGTCCGCAACGGATTTTTATCTTCACAGAACCATTGGCAGGCTGGAGACATGTAATGGTCTGCGAAAGAAGAACTCGGGTTGACTGGGCAAACCAGGTCCAGGAACTGCTTGAGGTTCATTATCCAAAAGCAAAAAAGATCCGGTTAGTGATGGATAATCTGAACACTCATACCACGGCATCGCTTTATGAAGCATTTACACCGGATGTAGCCAGAAGCCTTGCTAAACGCCTTGAGATCCATTACACGCCAAAGCATGGAAGCTGGCTTAACATAGCAGAAATCGAACTGAGCGTAATGTCCAAACAGTGCCTGGAACGCCGAATTTCGTCAATCGATTTCCTCCGCCTTGAACTGTTAGAATGGGAAACTGCAAGAAACAGAAAACAAAAAGGTGTTGACTGGCAATTCACGACCGATGATGCAAGAACCAAATTAAAGCGGCTTTATCCACAGTTTAAGAGTTAACAGCATACTAGTTGACCTGGTATTTTTAGCGTGCTATAATAAACCAGTAAATCAAGGGGTATGAAGTTATCATGGGGATATAGCTCAGCTGGGAGAGCGCTAGAATCGCACTCTAGAGGTCAGGGGTTCGAGCCCCCTTATCTCCACCAAGTAAATCAAGGGTTCCGGCCCTTTTAAGTAGACGGCAAAACAGGCTTTATGCCAATAGACCAAAAACCAACTAAAAGTAAAAGCCAGGGGTTGCAGCCCTGGCATGTGGTTCCTATAGGGGTCCCTGCTGTTAAGGCAGGGATTTTTATATCAGTTCTCCGAGTAAAGCATCTATCTTTTCGGCGGTCTTATCCTTTTCTTCCTCCGGCATAAATTCAGCGTATATATCCATTGTCGTCCCGTACCGCTCATGTCCTAGCAACTCCTGCACGTTTTTTACTTTCTCCCCTGCCTGGATAAGGAGGACGGCTTACAGTATGTCTCAGGGCGTGAAAGCTGGTCTTTGGTATGCCAGCCTTTTCGAGAAGGGTTTCATACCTCTTTGTAAATGCTCTGGGGTCAAGCGGCCCACCTTTCTTATTACTGAATACCAGAGCGTCAGGGTTGTCCCGGTTGCCGGTAGCTAATTGATGTTCTTTGAGAACCCTTATAATGTTATTTTTTAGCTTGATAACCCGCTTGCCCTTCTCTGTTTTGGGAACCTGAAATATAAGCTGCGTCTTTTTGTCCTTATCGGGTAGGGCTAGCCTCACTTTTGTTGTAATACGGCTTTGTATTCTATAATAAACAATAATCTACCTTCGGAGATGATGTCGAAAATTGCCGCCAGACAGATATTTTTTATCTCGGTCCTCTTCCGGCTGCTGTTTCTCCCTTAGGGTATCCCTCCCATAATCATGGTATAATATATAGTTCGGGTTGATACAATAAGATTCAATTTAATTCATTTTAGTATTGATCAGTGTCATAAACAGTAGTATAATTTACTCAAATCAAAATCACAAGCAACATAGCTCTTTGACAATCTAATACTTTGCTCCTGGGACCTGGCAGGGATACTTGATATAAGGTGAGTATCAAAATACATATTATTACATTTATAATTAAAGATAGATTCGACCAAGGGGTGAGTACATGAAACAAGTAATCCTAACCAAAACGGCCAGCAGATACCTTGCCAAGCTGGACAAAAAGACAGCCGGCAGAATCACAGCCGCGCTTAAGGGACTACAACATGAGCCCATGCAAGGCGACATAGAAACAATTACGGGCGCGCGGAATAAAATGCGGCTGCGGGTCGGCGGCTATAGGGTCTTATTCCAAATAAAAAATGATATAATAGAAATAGCGGACATTGGCCCGCGCGGCGGCATTTATAAATAGAATAGAATGGAGGTTTGAAAATGAGTGCAAAAAACGAATTAAAAAGATACATCGACACTATGACTGAGGATGATGCGCGGATCGTTCTTACCTTTTTTAAAAGGTTTATCTATCCCCAAGGTGACCCGCTGACAATGGAAGAGGCCGCTGCAATTGAAAGAGCCGAGCGAGAAATTGCTAACGGCGAATACATCACCTTGGAAGAGTTTGAGCAGGGCAAAAGGATTTAAAGTGGTACAGAATAAAATATACAGGCCATCAGGGAGCACCTCTAACCAGGTGCTTTTTTGCTGGCCGAAAAAAGAGGTGGTGATGTTATTGGGGGTAGACGATGATGTTTTAAACTTAAAAGAGGCAGTTAGTTTTTTAAAGATTGGAAGAACAACGCTATTGAAGTTGGCACAGGAGGGTAAACTACCCGGGCAAAAAGTTGGAAACCAGTGGCGCTTTAGCCGCCAGGCGCTTTTGAAGTGGTTAGAGAGCGGACAGGTAAAGGAGGAAAAATAGGGAAATGAAGAGCAGGAAGGACCGTCGCCAAACAGTTCTCTTCCTGCACCATACCTACCCGAGCGAGGTTATTAACATTATAACCCCTCTGGGTAAAAATCAAAAACTTTATTAAAAGGAGACGAGTTTAATGTTTAAGTTTAATGATGCGAATATAGATAAAACCTTTGTAGGATGCCGGGGGAGGTGGGGGTAGGGGTAGGAGTCTTTGAAAGTATGCCATGTGACGCCGGAAAGCCTTGAGAATACTGACTTTCAGCCTTATTTTTTTATGCCAATAAGTATGCCAACGAGGCAATAATATGCCAATAAGTATGCCATTACACCGGGGATTAGAAGAGTAAATAAAGCCAAAAGAGAAATAGAAAACCCCTGAAGCCCTTATATATCGGACTATTTAAAATTAGTTAAAACCAAATAAAATTAACTGCAACTACATAATATTACAAATATTGACAAGGCTTAAAAATCGCACTCTAGAGGTCAGGGGTTCGAGCCCCCTTATCTCCACCAACGAAATCAAGGGTTTCAGCTCTGCTGAAGATATGCCAGTAGAGTTAAAAAACAACCAAAAGTAAAAACCAGGGGTCATATCCCCCTGCATGCAATTACCTCCGAACCCTGCCATTACGGCAGGGATTTTCACATTAATTCTTCAAGCAGTCCGTCTATCCTTTCGGCAGCATTATCTTTCTTTTCCCCCGGCATAAACTCAGCGTGAATATCCATAGTAATACTGTAGTATTAAAAATGATGCAGAAAATAATGGCTGGGTATTTTAAGGGTATGAATATAAGTCCCAGGATTTTCATGTCACATTTAGTATAACTTAATCGTTATGATAGATGAAGAGGACACGCCTTCTTTGAAGGAATGTCCTATATCTAAGGGGAAGTGATGAAATGTTGAAAAAACTTGCACTCATGGTTCTTTGCTTATGCCTGGTTGTTGCCGCCGGGTGTGCCACGAAAAAGCAGACTGAAATGAACACACCAACAGAACTGAAATTGGATGAAAGTCCAACAGAATCGAGTATTTCAGGTTCAGAACAAAAAAATGATTTACAAGCAGCCATGTTGAATCAGATTATGCTGTCAGCCCAACAAGGAAAAGGCATTAACTGTGAATTTCCTGCTGAAACCACTGTCATAGATACCGTAAAGGAGAAATGGGGAGAGCCGGATAAGGCCGATTATGTTTCTGCCGCGAAAGGGACGTATGCCACTTATTTAAAGCACAGTGTGGTTTTTGGGTTTAACAAAGGCTCACAGATTTTCGATGTAAGGTCATACGATGACAGCATAAAACAAGTTGCAATGTCCAAAGTAAAAGATGTTCTGGGAACACCAGAAAACGCTCATAGCTTTGTTGATGAAGATATGCTTGTTTATAAAGCCGGAGAGAAATACCAGTTATTATTTATATTTCCTAAAGCCACTCAGCAAAATCCTGATCCTCAAATAAGTCATTATAACGTTTTTTATCCAGAGGGAACTGTTAATTTTATGGCTGATGACCCGGGGATAAAATATTGATAATAACCTACAAAGCGGCGCTGTATCAAATTCATGGAAGCTAGAGAAGTCATGCCGTTCCGGTATGCTTTCCCTCAAATTCAATCCGGCGTTTCAGATCCTCCATCAAAACCTTAAACTGCGCCAGATTTAGGGATTGAGCCCCATCGCTCCGGGCCTGGGCGGGATCGTTATGGGTTTCAATCATTAAGCCGTCGGCACCTACCGCTACCGCGGCCCGCGCCAGCGGCGCCACCAGTGCCCGAATGCCGGCAGCATGACTGGGGTCTACAATAACCGGAAGATGAGTTTTCTGCTTTAGGAGTGGAACGGCAGACAGGTCCAAGGTGTTGCGTGTGGAGGTTTCAAAAGTGCGTATCCCTCTCTCGCAAAGGATGACCTGGCTGTTTCCTTCGGACATGATGTATTCGGCACTCATCAGGAGTTCCTCCAGCGTATTGGCAAGGCCCCTTTTAAGAAGGACAGGCTTATTGTATCGCCCCACTTCCCTCAGCAAATCGAAGTTCTGCATATTTCTGGCGCCGACCTGGAGCACGTCAATGTCCTCGAACAAAGGCAGTTGTGTCTGATTCATTACCTCGGTAACAATAGGCAAGCCGGTTTCTCTCTTGGCCGCCAGCAGCAGCTGGAGTCCCTCCTCGCCCAGTCCCATAAAGGCGTAAGGTGAAGTGCGCGGTTTAAAGGCTCCGCCCCTCAGCATGGTGGCGCCGCTGGCTTTTACTGACTTGGCCACCTCAATAATCTGTTCTTCGCTTTCCACCGAACAGGGCCCGGATATTACTTGAAACATTCCGTTACCGATGGGCACATTTCCGGCGTTAACCATCGTGTCCTCAGGATGGACTGTTCTGTTAACCGCTTTGTAGGGTTCCGTAACGCGCTTGCCATACTCTATAATGTCGTTCATCTGGACAACTGAGTCCAAATCGATTGTGGCAGTGTTGCCGATCAGACAGATTACCGTATGCTCGGTGCCGGTGCTTAAAAAAGTTTGAAAGCCCCAGGATTCAATTTTCTGTATAAACCGCTCGATCTTTTGTTGAGGTACCCCCGGTTTTAATACAAATACCATTTGCCGTTAAACCTCCCTTCTTGAAACTGCCGCTTCCATCCCTTTATCCCGGCACGGGCGGCGGCTGCAATGGTAGTATGCATCATTTAAGCCACTTCATTTGTTAGTTTGCAAAATTCATCAAGTTTGGCTACTGCTTTTCCGTTGTCGATCAGTTCCTGAGCTATCTTGACACAATCTCCCACAGTGCAGTTGTCAATACCTAGATAAAGTGCCATTGCCGCGTTGAGCACCACCACGTCCCGCTTGGCTCCCTTCTCTTTGCCGGTCAGGATGTTCCGGGTAATCCGGGTGTTGTCTTCAGGTGTGCCGCCGGCCAGATCCTGCAGTTGACAGCGGCTGAACCCAAACTCTTCAGGGGTGATATCGTAGCTAGTCAGTTCGCCATGGCGAATTTCGCAGACGTGGGTTTCCCCGGTGAGGGTCACCTCGTCCATGCCGTCGCTGCCGCTGACCGCCAAGCCGCGGACTACGCCAAGGTTGGCAAGCACCTGTGCAAGCGGTTCCACCAGCGTGCGGTCGTACACACCCATCAGCTGCATGGTGGCTCCCGCCGGATTGGACAGCGGGCCCAATACGTTGAAGATGGTGCGCACTCCCATTTCCCTGCGTACCGGTGCCGCGTATTTCATGGAAGAATGATAGACCGGTGCGAACATAAAACAGATGTTGCTCTGCGCCAGTATTTTTTCATTCTGCTCGGGGGTCAGATTAAGGTTGATCCCAAGACACTCCAGCACATCAGCCGCGCCGCTTTTACTGGATACGCCGCGGTTGCCGTGTTTTGCCACGGGAATGCCGCCGGCCGCCACCACAAAGGCGGACGTGGTGGAAATGTTGAAGGTGCCAGTTTCGTCGCCGCCTGTTCCGACAATGTCGATGACATTGCGCACAGGTTTGATTTTCAGCCCCTTTTCACGCATGACGGTAGCGCAGGCGGTAATTTCTTCCACCGTTTCTCCCTTCATCCGCAGCGCCGCGAGCAAGGCGCCCATCTGCGCCTGAGTGGCTGTTCCTTCCATCATTTCCTTCATAACCACTTTGGCGGTTTCAAAATCAAGGTCTTTTCCATTAAGCGCTTCCTGTATTGCTTTTTGAATCATCTTTTTTCCTCCTTGAAAAAAATAATATAAATAAGTGTGTTTAGGTATAAAAAAACCAGAGCCTAAGCAAGCCCTGGTCTATGCGCATCTAGCCAAGCTCCGCTAAAGCTAATCTATTAACTCATCTCATCTGTCTCAGCTAATATTTAATTATTAAATAAAATATAAGCCCTTCCCATACTTCTGTCAATAGTTTAAAACATTACACCAATGTATTTGTTGCCGGCGACGGCGTTTCCATTTATAGAAGTTAAGAATGGGCCTAATCAGCATATAGAAGCTGAAGGGTATTAAACATAAATGCTTAAAAGTATAAGACTTAAAAGTATAAGAAATATAAAGGAAAATGCAGCCAGGAATTATTTTGTGGCTGCATTTTCCTTATTATGCAGGTTGATAAAAGTTTTGGTATTTCAGATTGTTCGTATCACAGATTTTGAGACGGTTAAAGACAGACTTTGTAGAATGAATGTAAAACCTATTGTAATCAGAAAAGATTTGAGTTAGACTTACTTTACCAATAGTCAGTTGATTGTTTGGTTCTTTTGCTTGTATAAAAAATTTATGGAGGGCAATCAGTTGTACCCGCAAACTCATGTATATTTTGCCGAGACTGTACTGGGAAAGCAGGGGGATATTGTTACTTTAGGAAGTATATTGCCGGATATGCTTGTCGGGAAGGATTTTAGCCACTATGAGGCTCATAGCAAGGGTGTGGAAATATACAATTTTGCCGGCAAGGATGATTTAATACTGGATTTGGGGAAGGCTGTATCTACTCACGGGTTTGAGCCAAAGGGCTTGGACTATTACGGAGATGAGAAATATCTGGATTATGAAAAAGGATATTGCTTTGAAAAAGCAAGATCCTTTATTGTGCAGACAGTGGAAGCGTGCGATATCCCTGCGGAAATGGGATGGTGGAAAGCTCATAATATTATTGAAATGGGCGTGGAAACTATCATCAGTTCAACGGACTATTATAGCGAAAGAATTAAAACCGCGCTTTATAACAGATGCCTAATCAATAAAGTTGATGAAATACTTCAAGAACTGTGGGGAAAAAATAGCCTTAATTTTGCGCGACGGGTTGAAAAGTTTGCCGGGTTTGTTGAAATAGAAAGGGCTACCGCTGAATCGCTGGCTAAAAAATACTATATACAGATGCAGTATAGACATCATGTGGAGATTGATGTGAAAAAGGTCGCAAAGTTAATCAATGTCGCGGCGGAAAAAGTGATTTTAGATTTAAACGAATTTTTTAATACTACTTCCGGCATGGTAAGAAATAATATTAAAGCTTTGCTTTAAAGCCTTTTTCTAAATTTTGGGTATGCGTATCGTGCTGATCATAGCCAGCGCCAGAATAAAACTGGCAGCCAATATTACCATATGGTTGGGTACAAGCAGAACCATTACAGCCAGTGCGGTTCCGCAAACAGTAATGGGAAGACCCTGGAAAAAGGAGGATGTGCACGTCACGTTGTACCTGGCCAGCCTTAAACCCCCGCACAGCGTAAAAATACAGAAACATACCAATCCCGCCAAGCTCCAATTTCCCGCCATGGAGCTGTACATCAGGGCGGCCGGCGCTACTCCGAAAGAAACCAGATCAGCCAGAGAATCAAATTCTTTGCCAAACGCTGATACCGCGTTATACCGGCGAGCCAGCATTCCATCGAAACGATCCAGCAAAGCCGCCAAAATGATTAAGACAGTGCTCAGAGTATAGTTATGGTTTAGAGTATTGGCCAGGGCTACGACGCCTAACAGTAAATTGGCCGCGGTACATATATTTGGTGCCATTTCAATCCTGCTCACGTATTCACCCCTGTCTTATCTTTGAAGGATAAATGGGTTGTTCCAGTATTTATAAAATCTCGTCCGGCAGTATCCCTATCACGGTTTCTCCCGCCTTGACGCGTTCACCTTTTTTAACGAGTATCTTTGTGCCGGGCGGGAGAAATAGTTCATTACCGGAACCAAATTTGATAATGCCGATGATATCCCCGGCAGATAAAACATTTCCTTCATTAACCCAGCATTTTATCCTGCGGGCGATAAATCCGGTTATTTGGCAAACCATTATTTTAAAGCCGTTGCTTTCAATGCCGATGAAATTTTTTTCATTGATTTCCGAGGCGTGGCTTTTGAAAGCCGGTATGAATTTTCCAGGACGATAATGCCTGTATTTGACTTCTCCTTTTAATGGCGAGCGGTTAATATGCACATTAAAAATAGACAAAAAGATTGCCACCCGGATAGTTTTGTCCATTATAAATTTATCTTCAAAGGTTTCTTCTATTTCAAGGATTATGCCGTCCGCCGGTGAAAGAATCAGGTTTTTATCCTCTGGTATGTTTCTTTTTGGATTGCGAAAGAAAAATAGCACAAAAACAAACAGTAATGCTGGAATAGGAGAAATTATTGGAATATCACGGTACAGGTACGCGAACGACGCGGTTAGGATCAATAGATAATGCCAAGCTAATCGAAGGCTGACAGCAGTTCTCGCGAATATATTCTCAGATTGATTCCTATTAGTCAATTCTTAAACGTTCTCCTTTACCATTTAAGTTAACCAGCTTGTTGAGCATACACTTAAATAATGATAACCTGTAAGGCCGTTCATTGCAAGAACTAAGGTTGTTCTACTCTTTGTATATATAAATTTTATTTAAGAAACAGGCTGTGATAGAATGGTAGAAAAAAGATATGGATAAGGTAAACCATGAATACAGCCCTCTACAACCGTTACTCTAATCATCTGATGAAAAAATACGGGGAAAAGGTATATAAACTCCCGGTTAACCTGCCGGGTACGTGCCCGAATAGGGACGGCAAGGTGGGAGAAGGCGGATGTGTTTTTTGCGATGAGCAGGGCTCCGGCTTTGATTGTCTGTCTAATACATTTTCAGTAAGACGTCAACTGGAAGAGAACAAGGCATATTTCAGCAAGCGTTTTCAAGCTAAAAAATTTATCGTGTATTTCCAGGCTTTTACCAATACTTATTTGCCTTTTAAGCGTTTCCGGGATAATGTTCTGGAAGCGATAACCGCCGATGACTTAGTAGCAATATCTATTTCAACCAGACCGGATTGCGTTAATGAGCATTACCTGGACTTTCTGCAGGAAGTAAGTATTGATAAAGGAATTGACGTGAACATTGAACTTGGCCTGCAAACGGTTAATTATCATACCTTGGCGCTGGTTAACCGGGGGCACACCCTGGCTGAATTCATTGATGCTGTTAACCGGATCAAAACCAGGAATTTTGCGGTCTGTGCCCACTTGATTCTTAATTTGCCCTGGGATAATCATCAGGACGCTGTAGAAAACGCCAAGGTCCTTTCCGCTCTGCGGGTGGAATATGCCAAACTGCATTCCCTCTATGTGGTGGGGGGTACTCCTCTCGGTGACATGTACCAAAAAGGCCGGCTTGAAATCATTTCTATGCAGGATTATATCCAAAGAGTAGCCTGTTTTTTAGAGCATCTTGATCCGGAAATAGTAATCCAGCGCCTGGTGGGCAAGGGGCCGAAAGATAACACGTTGTTCTGCAACTGGGGGGTCAGTTGGTGGCTGGTGAAAAAAAAGATCGAAGACTACATGGAAGAAAATAATATTTACCAGGGCAAGAAATTTGATTACTTGAACGGAAAGGCGCTGAAAGGTATGTTTTAGCCGCGCGAGTTTTTACCGCGTATTGTATAGATAGCGATATATTTGTTGATATAACAGTACTTTCCGCACATAAAAGCGTGTTTCCGGAAATGGTATTTGCTCAATTCTTTCCCCACCGCCTCTTAGCTCCTTCCGGTCAAGCCAATCCTCGACGTTGCCCCGCCCGCCGTTGTAAGCGGCCAGGATAAGTACGGTGTCGCCGTTGAATTCTTTCCCAAGATCTGCGATATACCATGCCCCGAGCTTAATACTGGTTTCCGGATCTAATAATTTTTCCATACTGATTGCCGGTTCACCCATCTGGTGAACTATCCACTGGCCGGTTTCGGGCATGATCTGCATTAAACCGCGGGCGCCTTTGTCCGAGACGGCCTGGTTGTTAAAATCGCTTTCTGTTTTCATTATCGCCGCTAGCAGAAAGGGGTCTACGTGGTATTTATCCGCGTAGAAATATGTGGTGTCCTGGTATGGGAATTGGTAGAAAATCCTGGCAATATAATCGAAATTGAATAAAATTAACAATACTAACAGGAGGAAATATATTCTGCGTTTGATCCTCCCGCTGTTAAACCTTTTGCGCAAGGCAGCGGTCAAAACTATCACTCCGCGAACAGAATTAACGCTTATACTTAAGTTATATTTGATCTGCTTCTTGATAATGTTCTTTTTTTGAATCGGCCAGGTGGCGATCGATTTGTCTTTTTGTCTCTTCCGGCGAACCGTTGTTATCAATGACCCGCCTGGCATATTTCAGCTTTTCTGCTTGGGGCATTTGAGCCGCCACGCGTTTTTTTGCTTCTTCATCGCTCAGACCGTCCCGCTCAATAAGCCGTTCAATCTGTTTCTGATCATCTACTTTCACCACCCATATCTCGTCCACACTTTTATGCAGCCCGGCTTCAATCAAAAGGGGAGCGTCAATGACCAGCAGTTTGTCACGGGAACCGGGAAGATTGTTGAGTTTGAGCTTTTCTTTTTCGATCGCCTCCACTATGCGTGGATGAGTGATCCCGTTTAACTTGACCCTGGCATCAGGGTCGGTAAATACAATTGACCCCATCTTTTTGCGATCGAGTGCGCCTTCACTGTTTAAGACGCGGGTACCAAAAACCCTGACAATTTCTTTAAGAGCGGGGGAACCGGGCTGAACAATTTCCCGCGCGACCTGATCAGCGTCAATTACCGTGGAGCCCAGGCTTTCGAGGTAACGGCTCACGGTGCTCTTGCCGCTTCCTATATTTCCGGTAAGTCCGATAATTAACAATATTGATTACCTCCCCCAAAATAATCTTCGTTAAACCGCGCACCTGCAAAACTAAATTTTCTGACAGGCCGGGCAAAAGTATGTACTGCGCCCGCCAATTTTTTTCCGCACTATGTTTTGGCCGCAGCAGCGGCAGGGTTTGCCTTCCCTGTGGTAAACTCTTAAGAGCTTTTGATAACCGCCGGGCCGTCCATTCCCGTCAATGAAATCCCGCACCGTTGTCCCCCTGTTTTCAATTCCCTCCTGAAGAACATCGCGAACGGCATGATAGAGGCGTGTTATTTCCCGCGGGGTGAGGGTGTTTGCCAGGCGTTCCGGATTTATTTCAGCCCGGTGCAGCACCTCGTCGGTATAGATGTTGCCCAGACCCGCTATAAAGGTTTGATCGAGCAGCAGCGATTTGATGCGAACATGTCGCCTTTTTAACTCTTTCTTTAAATAGCTCAGAGTAAAAACCGCTTCCAAAGGTTCTATTCCCAAGTTTTTGTACCCGGTGAGGTCGTTCATGGAGGAGGCCGGAAGCAGCCAGATCCGGCCAAATTGCCGCATATCGGCATAGCGCAGGTGAAAGCCGTTATTGAGAACCAGGATTATGTGGGTATACTTGGACAGGGACTCGTTTTGCTGACAATACACCAGGCTGCCGGTCATACGCAAGTGAAACACTAAATTAAGCCCGTCACTTAAGATAAACAGCAAATATTTACCGCGCCTGTTTATCTTTAATATTTTTTTGCCGGTAATCTTTTCCTTGAATTCATCAATGTCTGGTGTGCGGATAATTTTAGGAAGCATTATCTGCGCGTCGATAAACTTCAACCCGGTCAACTTGGGCTGCAGTGTCCGCATAATTGTTTCTACTTCAGGCAATTCCGGCATTTTTTCATCCCTTCAAATGTTGATTTTTATACTGCCCAGAAGTCAGGGGCTACTTTACGTCATACCAGTTTGGCCCGACTTTTATCACAACGTCCAGCGGCACGTCCAACACAAAAGCGTTTTCCATGCATCGTTTAACTAACTGCTTTAGTTGCGCGACTTCTTCACGCGGCGTATCAAAAATCAACTCATCGTGCACCTGTAGGATCATTCTTGCTTTTAATCCGTGCTCGGTGATTTCCCTATTTATGTTGATCATGGCGAGCTTAATGATATCCGCCGCGCTGCCTTGTATCGGCGTGTTTACCGCGGTGCGCTCACCGGCATGGCGTATATTCCGGTTGGAACTGAACAGGTCTGGAAGGTAGCGCCGTCTATTTAAAAGTGTGGTTACAAACCCGGTTTCACGCGCTTCTTTGATCACCCGGTCAATATAGCACTTCACTCCGGCATAACGGGAAAAATAGTTTTCGATGTATTGTCTCGCTTCCTGGCGTCCTACTTTAATATCTCTGGCCAGCCCGAAGTCGCTTAAGCCGTAGACAATCCCAAAATTTACCGCCTTAGCTCTTCTGCGGGTTTCACGTGTTACTTCTTCAGGGGGGATTAAGAAGATTTCCGCCGCCGTGCGTGTATGTATATCTTCCCCTTTTTTAAACGCTTCAATCAATACCGGGTCGCCGCTTATATGAGCAAGTATGCGCAGCTCGATCTGGGAGTAGTCCGCCGTGAGCAATAGATTCTCCCCCCGGCAGGGAATGAATACCTTGCGGATTAATCTGCCTTGCTCAAGGCGTATCGGTATGTTTTGGAGATTTGGATCCGAACTCGACAGCCTCCCGGTGGCGGTCACCGTTTGGTGAAAAGAGGTATGCAACCGCCCGGTATCGGGATTAATCAAGGCGGCGAGGCCGTCGGTATAAGTGGATTTGAGTTTCATCAACTGGCGGTACTCCAGCACTTTCGCAACCAAACTGTGGGCGGCCGCCAGTTCTTCCAACACTCCCGCGTCAGTAGAATACCCGGTCTTTGTTTTCTTAATTACCGGTAGTTTTAAATCATCAAACAATATTTTGCCGAGTTGCTTGGAAGAATTAATATTAAACTTGCATCCAGCCAGGTTATAAATTTCACCGGCCAGCTCTTCTATCAGTTCCCCCAGAGTCTTGGACATGGACTCAAGCTGGATTTTGTCGACGGCCACACCGTTGATTTCCATCTCTCCGAGTACCTGGGCCAGCGGTAATTCCACGTCATAAAAAAGTCTGTCTTGTTCCTGCAGCTTCAGCTTGTCGTTTAAAATTCCGGCTAAACGGTTGACGCAATCAGCCCGGGCAGGCAGCGCTTCATCACCCCCGGGGAGGATCACGTTAAGATACTCTAATGAAACGTTCTCAAGTTCCCGGTTGGGGATGGCGGGGTTGAGCAAATAGGAGGCGATCATGGTGTCGAAGGCTAGGTTTCTTAATTTGAAATTGTGACAATGCAGGATCTTGATGATGTCTTTTCCGTTGTGGCAGTATTTCTTTATCGTTGAATCTTCACAGACGGTTTTAAGCGTCTCGAACGCTTTTTCCGGGGCAACGGCTGCTCCGGACATATTCAGGAAATAAGCTGTGTCCCCTGCAATTGCAAAGCCGGCCGCGGCGACACCGGAGTTAGGGTTGCCGGCAAGGGCCATTGACACTTGTCCGGCCATTCTGACTTTTTTTAAAAAAGTGCTAAGTGCGGACGGGTTGTCCAGACTCCGGCATGCGACGGAATAGGTTTCCAGGTTTGATTTCGGCAGCACTTGAGCGGCGTTTTGCCGCGAACGGTTTCTGCCTCTCAGTTCATTGTCACCCTTGCCATCATTGTCTGCAAAGTAAATTGATTTAATCAATTTATTAAATTCAAGTTTTTTCAATAATTCCAGGAGTTCTTTATAATCAGGTCCCACCCAGCGGCATTGCTCCAGGTTGACTTCAACCGGCACATCACGGCGGATAGTAACAAGCTGTTTGGAAAATTCCGCTTGTTGGCCGGATTCTTTGAATAGCTGCCCGGTGCGGCCGGTGAGTTCGTCAGCGTGGGCAATTATTTCCGCTAAACTGCCATATTCTCTTAGAAGCCTAACTGCGGTTTTTTCTCCAATGCCCGTGATACCGGGCACGTTATCTGAAGGATCGCCGGTCATTCCTTTTAGGTCCACGAGTTGTCGCGGGGTAATTCCGTATTTGTCCCAGAATTTCCCTTCATCATACTCATCAATCTCGCTGATACCTTTTTTTGTCAGCATAACCCTGGTTGTTGGTGAGATGAGCTGCAGGATATCACGGTCCCCTGTTATGATTAGAGTGTTTAAACCGGTGAGTTCAGCCTTTGCCGATAATGTTCCAATCAGGTCGTCGGCTTCATAGCCCTCGCTTTCAAAAATATTAATGCGCATGGCGTGAAGCACTTCTTTCACAACCGAAAACTGGCGCTGTAAATCGCCCGGCGTGGGGCTGCGATGCGCCTTGTACTGGTTGTAATCATTGTGGCGGAAGGTTTTCTTGCCAATATCGAAAGCCACGGCAATTCTCCCCGGCCTTTCTTTGGCCAGGAGCTTTAACAGCATGCTGGTAAAGCCGTAAACGGCGTTGGTTGGCAGCCCCGCGCTTGTGGACAGCGGCGGTATTGCGTGAAAAGCCCGGTGTACCAGGCTGTTGCCGTCAATAAGCATAATGGTTTCTTGAGACATGCGCGTCGACACCTGCCTTGGATGTACTCACTTAGTATTTCACCGCGTGAGCGCAAAATACCTGCTCCGATATATACAGTTTAACAAACTAAGTAAAAAACAAGTGTACTGAATAAATGCCAGGGGCAGGTTGATCTGACTAAAAATTTGCAGGACTTTAGTCAGCAAGGGCGAATTAAACCCATAATAAAAAATCGAGGTGATCGTATTTGCGTAAGCTTTCCTTTTTATTTGCTTTTGTTTTATTTTTTATGTGTTGTCTTACCGGGCCGGTCCTCGCGTATGATAACCCTGCCGTTGGGATGGAAACTTTTGAAGAAATACTTGACAATATCGAGCGCCTGCACGTTAGCAGCCCCAATTCGGATACTCTTGTCCAAGGGGCGATAGATGGGCTGATTAATTCCCTGAATGATCCTTATACTGAATACTTGCCCCCGGAGATGCTGAAGGAATTTAAGAGTTCATTTGACAGCGAATTCGTTGGTGTGGGTATTCAATTACAACCAGGTGAGCATTTTCCCGAGGTGATGGGGGTGATTGAAAACGCTCCCGCGGAGAAAGCCGGGATTAAGCTTAATGATCAGATCGTCAAAGTGGACGGAATTGATGTTTTTGACGAGCCGTTAGAAACGGTTGTGCAAAAAATTCGCGGACCGGCGGGGACAAAGGGCAAA
>JGI12104J13512_1001678_pt1 | contig 15614 bp, 14 predicted proteins | sample TerdegcTABiofilm_FD_13512 | JGI IMG/M metagenome (IMG submission 13512)
GAAACATATAAGTAATGACATTGCAGTTATGTACCTTGGAAGAATAATGGAAATTTCAGAAAGTAATGAAATTTATAAAAATCCTCTTCATCCATATACAAAAGCACTTATGTCTGCAGTACCTGTGCCTGATCCATTAAAGGAAAAGAGTAGGGAAAAGACAATTCTTGAAGGAGATATTTCGAGTAACATAAATTTGCCAAGCGGGTGTAGATTTAGGCCAAGATGCAAATATTCAAAAAAAATATGTGAAGAAATTGAACCTGAATTAAAAGAGGTTTCAAAAAATCATTCTGTTGCTTGCCACTTATATTAAAGGAGATTACTGAAAACCCCCTTTATTTTCTCATTCATTTTGTCATTCCCGTGCAAACTGGAATCCGGTATTTCCATTAGTAATCCCCTTATTCTGTCATTCCCATGTAAATGGGAATCCAGTTTTACTATTTTATCAATCATTGAAAACCCCTCTATTTTGTCATTCCCGCGAAAGCGGGAATCCATTTTTTTTATTTGTCAATAATTGAAACCCCCTTTATTTTGTCAATCAATGGAAAGTCCTATTTGTTGTCATTCCCATGAAAACGGGAATCCAGTATTTTTATCAAATGAATCCCCTTATTCTGTCATTCCCGCGAAAGCGGGGATCCATTATTTACATCAGTAATAAATTTAAATTATTGAATGATTCAATATATATCAAATTTAGAGAGTAGTGTACAGGGGGTCAGGCACCTTGTACACTATTCCTATTGGGAAGAATTTTATATTATTTTGTCATTCCCGTAAAAACGGGAATCCACTATTTCCATCGGTAATATAGATTCCAATTTCTGTTGGAATAACATATATGGGCAGGAATGATGGTATAGATAATTTTTAGAGATCTCTAAAAATTAAATTTTATTATTCATATCTTAATGCTTCAACTGGACTTAAATTTGCTGCTCTTTTAGATGGAAAGTATCCAGCAACAATACCTATAATAATTGCAAAAATTATTGCAAAAACAACAAGATAAAATGGTGCAACAACATTTATTTTTATTCCTTGCATCATATATGGAGATATAAGTGTAATGATAAAATTGAGTAAATAAGAGAGGAGCACTCCACCTATACCACCAAAAAAACCAAGTGATGCAGCTTCAAGAAGAAACATAGTCAAAATATCACCATTTGATGCTCCTATTGCTTTCATAATTCCAATTTGTCTTGTTCTCTCATAGATTGACATTGTCATAGTATTTACAATGCCAACTCCTGCAACTATTAAAGAGATACCTGCGATACCACCTAAAATAAATTGTAAAATTATAAATACATTTGATATTGCTTTTATTATTGTTTGAACAGAAATTGCTGTGAAACCAATATCTTGAATTTTTTTACTAACATATTCAACACTATTCACATCTTTGACTTTTACAATTACTCTTGAATAACCTGTAATATCTGGATTTATTGATGAATTTGCTACCCACTCTTTCATTGATATAACTGTATTTATTGGAGCATAAACATTATAATCTTCCATAGATCCTTTGCTTTTCAAGACTCCTACAACTTTAAATGTGTATGATTTTTTTTCCATTTCTCCATTTATAAATCTTTGTAATGTCACTTTTAAATTTTTACCATAAGGATCTACTTTCAACTCCTTTTTTGTATTTTTATCAAAAAAATTTTCACCAAATTTTGCTCCAACTATGACAGAATATTTATCACTATTTGTTAAATATCTACCTTTTTCAAGTTCACCTGAAATATATTTAATTTTGTTAGGTAATAAACCAGTTAAAGTTGCGATATTGTAACCTTTACTCAGCTCAAATTTTAAACCATTATATTCAAAAACAGGAGACACCGCTTCAATCCCATCAATTTTCTCAATTTTTTCCAAGTTTTCTTTATCAAGTATTTTCATAGTGGAATCAATATTTCTTACTGTCATATTCTGCATCTCTTCTATATTGATACTTGATGGAAATACTGTAACTACCTTAATATCACCAGATGATTCAATCTGTTCAACAACGCTTCTATTAAGAGCAATACTTATAGAAATTAAGGTTACAATTGCGGCTACACCAATTAAAACACCAATTGATGTTAAAATTGTTCTTGTCCTTGACCTACCTAAATTTCTTAAGACAATTTTTATTGAATCGTTTACTCTCATTTCATTTTCCTAAACCAAAAATCGAAAGAATAAACCTCCATATTCTTTGCCAGAAACCAAGTTTCTCACCTTCTTCTTTTTCACTTACTTCAGCTACCTTTATCTTGAAATCTTTTTTCTCAACAATTAAATTGTTAGAATCATCAACATATTGAACTTTTAAGGTTAAATTATAATCTTCAATATTATCAAAAGATATTTCTGCTTCATAAACTTCTGAAATTCCAGGATCTATTGTTCCGATAAATCTATCAACTCCTCTTATTGAAGTTCCTTCGAGCAAAACAAGTACTCCATTTATTGGAAATTTCCCTAAATTTGCAATTTCACAGGAAATATTAAATTTTTCACCTTTATTAACTAAATCAGGATATACTAAGTTGAAGATAGAAATAATAGGTTCTCTTAAAACCATCACACCTATTGTTGATGTTTGAGAGTAACTATTTCCAGAAGAGTCCTCATAAGATAATGTAAATAAAAGATTATAATTTCCCGATTCAGCATCTGGTGAGATGATGAATTTGAATTTTGAATTTATAGAACTGAAACTTTGAATTACTCTTGATGAGTTTATATTTGACATTGAGACTGGAGAAAATGGGAAAAGAGAATTAGAATTTTCAACTCTTTCAATCTTATGTACTATATTATAGCCACTCTCTTTTGATATGTTTGTTAATGTATAGTTAATTTCAAAATTATCACCAGGTTTAAGAGAATTTGGAGTTATTATATATGATGATAGTATGATATTTAAATTTTTTGATGGTTCACTTTTCTGAATAACAACGCCAATTTTTTGTGTATCAGTGAAAGTTTTATTGTTTTCATAATATATTTTAAAGACAAGGTTATACACTCCATCTTTAGCATCTTTAGATATATTTAAATTTAAATTGAATTTCTTTTCTTCATCAACTTTGATATTTCCAAGGTAAATCAAGCTTCCTGAATCAATTAGACTAAAAGGATACAAATCAGAAGAACTTCCAACACCTGCAAATTCTATCTTACAGTTATTTGCTATTTTCCCTCCACTATTTAATATTGAAAAGCTCAATTTAAAAGATGAATTAGGTGATAATAATTTAGGTTCAAAAGAGACATTTTTGATAGTTAAATTTGGCTCGTCACTTTTTTCTTTTTGTGAAATATAAATACTCACTTTCTCATTTTTTGTATAATCCTTAGAAGTTATATCCTTATAACCAATTGAAAAATTTATATTATATACTCTATTATCTTCACAATCTTCACTTACTTTTATTGAAAAAACAAAATCCCTCTTTTCTTTAATCTTAATCTCATCTAAATACAATGTACCTGCTCCAGATATTATTGAAAATGGATATAAGGAGTTTGAATTTTCAACATTTTCAATTTTTATTCTCACATCTTTAGCATCAAATCCACCAATATTTTCAAAGGTTAATTTCAAATTGAATGAATCTCCTGGTTTTATTAACTCTTTATCTGTACTATAGGTTGTAAGAATTAAATCGGGATTGTCCGTAACTATTAAAATTCCAATACTCTTTGTTTTAGAATAGCTAACATTTTTTACATCATCATATTCAATCTTAAAAATCATTGAATATAGTTTTCCTATAGCATTTTTATCTACATAAAAATAAAAATTATGAGTGTACTCTTCATTACTTTTTAAACTATTCAAAGAAAGCATTCCTTCATCTTTCAGTGAAAAATATTTTAAACCACTTTCTCCTTCTACATTCAATGGGTATATTTTTACATTTTTAGCATCTAAAAGACCTGAGTTAGCAATTTTTATTGTTAAAATAAAATCACTTCCAGGTATTATTTTGTCTTCACTCAATTTATATGAGACAATATCAATGTCTGCCTTTTCCTTTTTCTCTTGTACATAAATGCCTATAATTTCACTTCCATCATAATTTATTCTATTTTCATCTTCGTATGTGAATGTTAGTATGAAATTGTAATTTCCAGAAGGAGTATTGTCATTTACAAGAAAGTTCATTGATAGATTTTTTACTTCATTTTTTTCAATNTTATCTAAATAGACAATATTTCCAGATTTTACTGGAGAAAAATATTGNAGCACCTCTTTGCCTTCAATTTTTTTAATTTCGAACTTAATATTATTNGCAACTTTTCCNCCTATATTTTTTATAAAAATTTTTAATTCAAAGGTATCTCCAGCTGAAACCTCAGATGGTTCTGTTCCAAAATTATCAATTGTTAGAAGTGGCCTATTTTCAATTGATGGTGGTGATATTGTTATACTTATCAGTTCTTCACTATTATAATTTTTTCCTCCTTCATCTTGCCATGAAATATTAACTACTAACCTGTATATTCCTGTTGGGGCTCCTTTATCAACCTGAAATGAAAAATCTAACAATATATCTTTACCTGCTTCAATTTCATCAGCTCTTCTTGTTGTTGTTTTATTTTTTGGATAGAAAAAAGAGAGATCATTTTTCCCTTCAATTTTTTTAATCTCTAAAACTATATTTTTTGCTTTGTCTTTCGTACTGTTATTTTTTAAATTTATTGATAAAGAAAATTCGCCTCCAGGATAAACCTCTTTTGGCGTAACAACATATTTGCTTATTTCAATTTGAGGAGCACTAATTAAAACTTTAACTCCTCCAAAAATAATACATAAAATAAAAATAAATGATAAAACTTTTTTCATCAATTCCTCCTAACATCTTCAATTGATTCTATCAATCCATCTTTTATATGAATGATTTTATTTGCATATAAAGCAACATCTCTTGCATGAGTTACTATAACAACAGTTTTTCCAAAACTTCTATTTACCTCAACAAACTCTTCCATAATACTCTCTCCAGATTTTGAATCAAGATTTCCAGTAGGTTCATCAGCAAGTATTATCTCAGGATCATTAGCTAAACTTCTCGCAATTCCAACTCTCTGTTGTTCACCACCTGAAAGTTCAGATGGTTTATGATTTAATCTATCAGAAAGGCCCATCTTATAAAGTATTTTTGTTGCTTTTTCAGTTCTCTGCTTCTGTGGCATATTATAAAAAATCATAGGCAGTTCAACATTTTCTATTGCTGTTAATATTGGAATTAGATTATATGCCTGAAAAACAAATCCAATATTTTTTCTTCTGAAAATTGCAACTCCATTTTCATCTAATTTTGATAAATCGAATCCATTTATAAAAACTTTTCCTTTTGTTGGTCTTTGAAGACCTCCAATTACTTGAAGTAGTGTTGATTTTCCAGAGCCAGATTTACCCATAATCGCAATAAAATCACCTTTTTCTATTTCAAGATTAATTCCTCTTAAAGCAGAAACAACAACTTTTCCTAAAAGATATTCAACAACAACATCTTTAACTTCAATAATCTTTTCCATATATAGATTATACAATTAAAGAGAACATTTGTTACAAAAATATTAAATAAAACAAATATAAAATTTGAAACTTTTTTTATAAAAAATAGTTTATATAACCAAAGGAGGTTTCGATGAAAAAAATTTTTAAAAATAAATTTATTTTAATAGTAAGCGTAATAATTATAATAATCTTCTTAGGTTATTTAATTTCAAAATTCTTACCATCCTTTGGATTAAAATATGGTTTATATCCATCATTAGAGAGTGATAAAGCGCAAAGAGGAGATACTAATGAAGAAATCTATACTTATAATTTAGGAACTAATTTTGCTATTGTTAGTAATACTGAATCGACATTAAAATTAATTAAAAAGGGAAGTGTTGAAATTAATGTTGAAAAAGGAAAATTTTATGAATCATTGAATAGAATTCTATTACTAACAAATCAGTTTAATGGTAATTTAATAAGTTCTCAAATTTATAAAGAAGAGGATAAAAGTTCTGGAAATATAACTATAATGATTCCATCAAAAGATTTTGATAATTTTATTACGAAATTGAATGATTATGGAGAGATAAAAAATATTACAACTTCCACAACTGATGTTAGTCAAGAATATTATGATAGTGCTGGCAGACTTAAAGTTCTTGAATCACAAAGAGAGCTTCTTTTATCTTGGCTTAAAGATGCAAAAGAGATAAAAGATATGCTCTCAATAAGAAGTGAACTTGAAAAAATTGAGACAGAAATTGAAAGTATAAAAGGTAGAATGAATTATATTGATTATCATAGCAATTATTCAGAAATATCAATATACCTTAATGAAGATGTAGAAAAAATATCATGGTGGAAAAAATCTGAATTTTTAAATAGATTGATAGATGGTCTTCTTTATGCTTTAAATTCAATTCTTTCTTCAGTTCTTGCTCTTATAATATTCATAGCATTTATTTTACCCTGGGCATTACTTGGTTATTTTATATATATTTTGATTACTAAATATTTAAAGAGAAAACAAAATCCCCAATAATAGGTAAACATTTAATAAAAATTTATTAACTATTTTTAAGAGAAAATTTACAAGAAAAATTTTTAAAATTTGTTTTTAATTCCATCAAAAGATTTTGAAGATTTTTATTACAAAATTGAATGATTATTGAAAAAAAATATGGAAAAATTGAATTGAAATTTAAACTTTCAAGATAGTAATAGCTTCAGTCAATTTTTGATATAATTTAAATTAGGATGAATTTGTGTATTATTTACCCTTTAATTGTTACTATTTTTTAATATATATTAGTGAGAAAGAGTAAAAATTTTAAAAGTTAAAATTTAATAATTTATTCTACTAACCAATCGAGGATTCAGTGACTGTTTGGAGGTAATAAAAAATTAATGAAAAAAGCATTAGAAAGAATTAAAGTCTGTGATTTAAGTCATGTTTTAGCTGCGCCAACAACTTCTATGATTTTGGCAGATTTTGGTGCTGAAGTATTCCACATTGAACCACCAAGAGGTGATGATGCAAGAGAATATGGTCCATTTATTGATGATCAAAGTGCGTATTTTATAAGTATTAATCGTAATAAAAAAAGTGTTGTAATTGATTTAAAAAAAGAGGAAGGAAAGGATATACTAAGAGATTTTATTAAGGTTTCTGATGTTGTATTGGAAAACTTTAGACCTGACACTATGGAAAGGTTAGGTTTTAGTTATGAAGAGATAAAAAAAATTAATCCCAAAATTATTTATGCATCTATATGCGGGTTTGGTCATGATATTTTACCTCAATTTAAAGAAAAACCATCATATGACATGGTAGCTCAGGCTTATAGTGGTTTAATGAGTATAAATGGACCTGTTGAAGGACCTCCATGTAGAGTTGGTACTTCTGTTGGTGATATTGTTACTGGCTATCAATGTGCGATAGCGATTCTTGTTGCTTTGTTGTATAGAGAAAAAACTGGTATTGGACAAAAAATAGATATTTCAATGCTTGATGGTTTGGTCTATATTTTAGAAAATGCTATTGTAAGATATACTGTTTCTGGTGAAATACCAAAACCTCTTGGAACAATGCACCCAACAATTACTCCCTTTCAAGCTTATAAAACTGAGGATGAATGGATTGTAGTTCCATTAGGAAATGATCACTTATGGACAGAATTCTGTAAAATGATCAATAGACAAGATTTACTAAATGACCCAAGATTTAAAACAAACAAATTAAGAACAGAACATAGAGACGAACTTAACGAAATTCTTGACAAAATTTTTGAGAGTAAAACATATAAAGAGTGGGAAGAATTATTTGAAAAAAACGATCTGCCATATTCTCCTATTAATACTATTGATAAAGTTGTCAATGATATAGCTGTTAATTATAGAAAAATGATAACAGAAATTGATCAACCTAAGGTTGGTAAAATAAGAATTGCAGGCTCTCCTTTTAAAATGTCAGAAACTCCGGGAAGTGTTTATGCACCTGCACCACTTTTAGGTGAACATACAGAAGAAGTATTAAAAAATATATTAAACTATCCTGATAATAAAATTGAAGATTTAAGAGCAATAGGGGCGATTTATACATATGAAGATATAGAAAAAATGAAAGAGTGAAAATAATATGGAAGTTTAATAATCTAACAGGAGCATTTGAAGGTGGATATGTTGCATTTCTTATTGGAGCAGTAATAATTTATAACCAAGAGGAGAATATAGTTTTCTTCAGATTAATTAACTCAATTTTTTTGTTATAATTAATTTATTATGAAAATAATTGATAAAGATGTTGTTGAAAAAATTTTGACTCTTTCAAGATTATATCTCAAAGAAGACGAAAAAAATGAAATAATTCCTCAACTTGAAGAGATATTAACATATTTTAAGAGCATTGAAGAACTAAACACTGAAAATATTGAACCAATATTTCATCCACCAATTCAAAAACTACTTTTAAGAGAAGATTCTGAAGAAAAATTTTTTGATAGAGAAATTTTAGAAAAAATATCTCCTCTATTTGAAGATGGTTTTATAAAAGTACCTAAAATTGTTGGTGATTAGAATATGGATCTTTTTAGGTTAACAATAAATGAAACTCTTAAACTATATAGAGAGAAAAAAATAACTCCAAAAGAGATGTTAGATTTATATATAAATAGAATCAATGATAAAGAGAAAGATTTAGATGCTTTTTTATATCTTGATTTTGAAGGTGCATTGAATAGAGCAAAAGAACTTGAAAATGAAGATACAAATTTACCTCTTTATGGAATAATTTTTTCTATAAAAGATAATATAGTTGTTAAAAATCTGCCAAACACTTGTGGTTCAAAAATTTTAGAGAATTTTATATCACCCTATGATGCATTTGTTGTTGAGAAATTAAAAGAAGCTGGTGCAATTATCATAGGGAAAACAAATATGGATGAATTTGCTATGGGTTCTTCAACTGAAAACTCTGCGATTATCATAGGGAAAACAAATATGGATGAATTTGCTATGGGTTCTTCAACTGAAAATTCTGCTTATAAGATAACAAAAAATCCATGGGATATTTCAAGAGTGCCAGGTGGTTCATCAGGTGGATCAGCAGCATCAATAGCTTCTGATATTGTTATGTCATCACTTGGTTCAGATACTGGTGGTTCAGTAAGACAACCTGCTTCATTTTGTGGTGTTGTCGGATTGAAACCAACATATGGCCTTATTTCAAGATATGGTCTTGTTGCTTTTGGTTCTTCTTTAGATCAGATAGGTATTTTTGGTAAAAGTGTTGAAGATTCTTTTTATGTTTTAGATTCTATTAAAGGATATGATTCAAGAGATTCAACTTCACTTAACATAAACTATGAACCAACAAAAAAATTTGATGGTAAAGTAAAGGTTGGGATTGTAAAAGAAATTGGTAAATATAAGATTGATGAGGGAATCGAAAAAAATTTCTTATTTTGTATAGATATTTTGAAAAAAAATGGAATTGAGCTAAAAGAGATATCAATACCATCTATTCCATACTCCTTATCTGTTTATTATATTATTGCTTTTTCTGAAGCATCAAGTAATCTTGCAAGATTTGATGGTGTTAGATATGGGTTAAGAGTTGAAGAAGATAGCTTAAAAAAAATGTATACAGAGACAAGAAGGTTGGGTTTTGGTAAGGAGGTTAAAAGAAGAATTCTTTTAGGAACATTTGCTTTATCATCTGGATATTATGAACAATGGTACTTAAAAGCTTCAAAAGTTAGAAATTTAATAACAAATGATTTACAAAATGCATTTAAAGAAGTTGATGTTTTAATGTTTCCAACAACACCCCTTTTACCATTCAAAATTGGAGAAAAAATAAGAGATCCAATTCAGATGTATTTGTCAGATATTATGACAATTCCAATAAATCTTGCTGGAATTCCTGCAATAAGCATACCAACAGGAGTTTATAATAACCTACCTATAGGTATGCAACTATGCTCAAACTATCTTGAGGAGAGCAAAATTTATAAGATTTCCTCATTACTTGAAAAAGAGATAAATTTTAGAAGAAATATTTGATACAATATTAAGGGATTGAGAGATAAAATTAAATTTTTAATATCGTGTCTGAGTATTTAAGAGAATTCAATAATTGGAGGTAATTTATGGGAATTGATGATGTATTAAAGGATTTAAATGAAAAGAAGCAAAAGATTAAAGAGGGTGGAGGCAAAGAGGCTATCCAAAAACAACATGAAAGGGGTAGTTTAACAGCATGGGAAAGAATTGAGTATCTTGTTGATGAGGGTTCATTTATAGAATTTGATGAATTTGTAAAAACTCGTTCAACATATTTTGGACTTGATAAAGTTTTTGCACCAAAAGATGGTGTAATAACTGGTATAGCAACTGTAAATGGAAGAAGGATTGCTCTTTATGCACAAGATTTTACAGTTTTAGGTGGCTCTCTTGGAGAGATGCATGCCTTAAAAATTGTGAAGATGCAGGATTTGGCTATGAAACTTGGAATTCCAATAATTGGACTTCATGATTCTGGTGGAGCAAGGATACAAGAAGGTATTGAGTCTCTTTATGGTTATGGGGAAGTTTTTTATAGAAACACTAAAGCATCCGGTGTTATTCCTCAAATTGCAGTAAATATGGGACCAACTGCAGGAGGTGCTGTATATTCTCCTGCAATTATGGATTTTATAATTATGACTAAAAATGCGACTATGTACATAACTGGACCAAATGTTGTTAAGTCTGTAACAGGTGAAGAGATCAGCCACACAGATTTAGGAGGAGGCCTTGTTCATAACCAAAAAAGTGGGGTTGCTCACTTTTTAGCAGGTGATGATAAAGATGCCCTTGATACTTTAAAAAAAGTGCTTTCATACATTCCAGATAATTATTTACAGGATCCGCCTGTTGTTGAGTGTGATGATCCAATTGATAGAATAGAAGATTCTTTATTAGATGTTTTACCTGAAGATCCATCAAAGCCTTATGATGTTATTGATATAATAACAAAAGTAGTTGATAATGGAGAATTTCTTGAAGTTCATAAATATTTTGCCCCTAATATTGTTGTTGGCTTTGCAAGAATTGCAGGAAGAAGTGTTGGAATTGTGGCAAATCAGGCAAAATTTATGGCAGGTGTTCTTGATATAAATTCAGCAGATAAAGCAGCAAGGTTTGTAAGATTTTGTGATGCTTTTAATATTCCTTTAGTTACTTTTGTTGATTGTCCGGGATATTTACCAGGAGTTAATCAAGAACATGGCGGAGTGATAAGACATGGTGCAAAACTATTGTATTCTTTTTCAGAAGCAACAGTTCCTAAAATTACTATCATTATAAGAAAAGCATATGGTGGTTCTTATATTGCTATGTCTTCAAGACATCTTGGAGCAGATGTTGTTTATGCATATCCAACAGCAGAAATTGCAGTTATGGGAGCAGAAGGAGCAGCAGAAGTAATATTTAGAAAAGAGATTCAGAGTGCAGAAGATAAAGAAAAGATGAGGCAACAAAAAATTAAGGAATATAAAGATCAATTTGCAAATCCATATAAAGCAGCTGAAAAAGGTTATATCGATGATATAATCGATCCAAGGGAAACAAGAGCAAAAATTGCAAAAGCTCTTCTCTTTGTAAGAAGTAAATCAGAAGAATCCCCAGCAAAAAAACATGGAAATATTCCACTATAGGAGGAAAATATGGAGATAAATTCAATATCGGAACTTGTAATATTTAGTCTACTATCAATAGGAACAGTCTTTATAGTACTCCTTATTCTTTACTTTGTACTCAGATTATTTAAAGTCATATTTTATCATCCAGAAAAGACCCAACTTACTAAACCTGCAACTAAAATAGTAGGAGAAAAAGCTACAATACCTGTAAGCAGAAGAGACGAACTTAAAAAGATGAGTATTATCTCATCTGCTATTGCATATTATATGGAGAGTGAAAAAAGATTTTTTAAATTAGGTGAGAGTAATGTTATGAATCTCTGGAACATTAAAGCGACTAAGAGTGAAAGTGTGTCAAATAAGATAAAAGAAAAGAGGTGGAAAAATGGCTAAAAAATTTAGAGTAACTGTTGATGGCGAAACATTTGAAGTGGAGGTTGAAGAGGTAACAAAAGAGGGAGCAAAGAAGGAAGAAGTTGTAAAAAAAGTAAGTGAAGTCAAAGAAGAAGTCCCTGTTACACCACCTCCACCACCAACCCCTAAACCTACACCACAAAAGAAGGAAGTAGAAGTTCCTCCAGGTGGTTATCCTGTAACTGCTCCACTTCCTGGAAAGATTGTATCCATAAATGTTAAGGAGGGTAATAAGGTAAAAGAAGGAGATTTAATTCTTGTCATTGAAGCTATGAAAATGGAAAACGAAATATACTCTCCTGTTGGTGGAATCGCAAAAGAGATAAAAGTCTCAGTAGGAGATGTTGTTGAAGTTGGAGAAACTTTATTAATCTTAGAAACTGGGAGCTAAATATGGATGTAGCCGAATTTTTTAAACAAATTTTACTTTCAACAGGATTAATAAACCTTACTTTAGGTAATGTTGTTATGATAGTCATCGGCTTGGTTCTAATTTACCTTGCAATTGCAAAGAAATTTGAACCACTATTACTTTTACCAATTGGTATTGGATGTATTCTTGTTAACCTTCCTCTTTCTGGATTCTACGACCCCAATACAGGCCTTTTTAAATGGTTTTATGAGTATGGTGTATTAACAACTATGTTTCCTGTTCTAATATTTCTTGGATTAGGAGCTTTGACAGATTTCGGCCCTCTTATAGCTAATCCTATAACCATATTTCTTGGAGGAGCTGCACAGTTTGGGATATTTGTCTCATTCTTTTTTGCTATGTTGTTAGAATTCACCTTAAAAGAATCTGCAAGTATAGCAATTATAGGTGGTGCTGATGGTCCAGCAACAATATTTACGACTATAAAACTTGCTCCACATTTGATGGGTCCGATAATGTTAGCTGCATATAGTTATATGGCTCTTGTTCCAATTATACAGCCACCTTTTATGAAACTACTCACAACTAAAAAGGAAAGACAAGTTGTAATGACACAATTAAGGCCAGTTTCTAAAATAGAAAAAATTTTATTTCCAATTATTACACAGATTGTAATAATTCTTTTTGTTCCTTCAATTGCTCCACTATTTGGTATGCTAATGCTTGGAAATCTTATTAGAGAGTGTGGTGTTGTGGAGAGATTCAGTAAGAGTATACAGAATGAAATTATAAATGTTTGTACCCTATTTCTTGCGCTCACAATTGGTTCGACTATGAGAGCAGAAAATTTTCTTACAATAAAGACTCTTGAAATTGTAGGACTTGGTTTAGTTGCTTTCATTTTTGGTACAATAGGTGGGCTACTTTTAGGAAAACTTTTCTGTTTTCTAAGTGGTGGTAAGATAAATCCTCTTATTGGTTCTGCTGGTGTTGCAGCTGTACCAATGGCTGCCAGAGTAACCCAAGATATGGCAAGAAAAGAAAACGTAAATAACTATTTATTAATGCATGCAATGGGTCCTAATGTAGCAGGTCTTATAGGAAGTGCAACTGTAGCAGGTTTATTTATTACCCTATTTGGAGGTTGATTTAGACTTCTTGGAAGTATTTGGTTTCTGTGGAGGGAAGATTTGTTATTAGGTTTAAATCCTGAACAAATTCATTTATGTATAGAGAATTTATCTCTTCCCTCCATTTTTTAATATCTTCTATAAAATAGACTACATGAATTATTTCATCCTCAGACTTAAGTGGTTGAAAAACATAATGGTATTTAACTCCACACATATTTTCAAGAAGAGGCATTACACTGTTAAGCCATACCTTAAATTCCTCTACACTTCTACCCTTTCTCAACTTATAGTTATAGCTTACGCAATACATAAAACCTCCTTCTTTAATTTCAATATAAAAGATTCTTTTAAAATAAATTTGTTACATTAAAGGTGAAATATGAAAAATATTAAAAAGATAACATTTTCATCAGTTTTTATGATTTTAATTATTATTGGTTCTTATATATCAATTCCTCTCCCATTTAGTCCAGTACCTCTTACACTCCAAGTTTTCTTTGTTTTACTTTCTGGTATTCTTCTTGGTCCATACTATGGCTTTCTTTCTGTTTTAGGATACATAATCCTTGGGGTTCTTGGTTTTCCAGTATTTGCTGGAGGACAAAGTGGTCTATCTGTCTTTTTTGGTCCAAATGGGGGATTTCTTTTCGGTTTTTTAATCGCACCCCTTTTAATGGGACTAATTAGGAAAAATCAAACATTTATTATTCCATCAATACTTGTTGGAATATTCATAATACATCTTTTGGGTGTGTTATACCTTTCCTTTATTCTTTCTATCCCTATAGCTAAAGCATTTTATATTGGTTCTTTGCCATTCATTGCAGTAGATTTAATTAAAGGGTTACTGGTTTATATTTTTTACCTATTAATTTTAAAAAATAAAGAATTAAAAGCACTACTTTTTTCTGATTAAATAACTATCTAAAAAATTTCAAAAGCTCTATTTAATTACAAAATTTTTTTACTTTCAAGACATCTCTCATTAAATATTTATATAATGTTTTAAACTGGATCATTTCTATTATTCATATTTCACCAACACTTTATAGTTTCGATATCATAGATTTTAAGAAAGTATCAAAGAAGTTTAAAAAATAACAAGAGAAAACATAAAGTATGTCCAAGAGAACTTATAGCTTAGAGAATTTTGAAAAATCTATAAAAAAATTAGACGAGGTTTTAAGTGTTTTAAAATTGCTTTTCAAATCAAACTAATTGATTATGATAATAATTTTCTTAAAATGATTGAAGATAGAAATTTAACAACTAATATTTATGATGAAAAAAGTTAACAATGTTTATTCGAAATTATAATTATATTTAAACCTTTTTAAAAAATTGTTAGAAAGAATAAAAAAGATTTTTAATTTTTTTTATTTCTCTTCCTTTATATAGGGTTCACCAAGAAACTTAGGAGCACCTATTCTTTTTCTTAAAGTTTCATTTGCACTTAATAGAAGAACCAAAATAGTTGCTATATATGGTAACATAAGAAGAATATTTGGAGGGATTTTATAGTATTGTTGTAAAATAAATTGAAGTATATAAATACCACCAAAAAGATATGCACCAAGCAAAGCTCTTAAAGGATTCCATAGAGAGAAAATTGTTAAAGCTACTACTATCCACCCTCTTCCACCTGTCATCCCTTCTATCCATGAAGATGTATACGATAAAGATAAATAAGCACCAGCCATTCCAGCAAGGGCTCCACCAATTGCAACACAAATATATCTTACAATATTGACATTAACACCCATAGAATCAGAAGCAAGAGGATTTTCTCCACAGGACCTAATTATTATTCCCCATTTTGTTTTATAAAGAATAAACCATAATATAAAGGTTAATATTAATGATATATAAAATATAGGATCTCCTTTAAATAACAGATCTCCCAAAAATGGTATTTTATTTAAAAGAGGTATATTAAAATCTTGAAATTTATATTTTAATGGAATTCCAATGAATGCTTT
>JGI12104J13512_1001679_pt1 | contig 15613 bp, 17 predicted proteins | sample TerdegcTABiofilm_FD_13512 | JGI IMG/M metagenome (IMG submission 13512)
AGATTTTTGAAGGTGGTAGTGTATAAGAATCAGTAGTTACCTTCGCCTCTGCAGGTAGTGCATTTGCCGGTGCCATCGCATACGGGACAAGGATTATCCTGTATATTTTTACCAGAACCAGCGGGGTAGCAAGCCTGACATTTACCGGTTCCTTCACATCTTTCGCATTTATGATCTCCTCTTAGTTTTTTGTTGATTTTTATTTTTTCTATTCGTGCTATTTTTTTATTATTGTCACATTCAATATTTATCTGATAAGAAATGTTGCCATCTTCTAAGGGAAAAAAAAGAGGAACATATTGAACGCTCTGAGATTCTACAGGTTGTAATTTGGATTCTGCGCCATTTATAATTACCTTAAACAGAGATTCCTCAGCTCTTGAAAATCTTTTAGAATCTGATAAATTCAATAATACTAAGATACCTAAAAAAATTATGGATACCCATAGAAAATATACAGCAGATTTTTTCATAGTTTTCTTCCTTTCGAGTTATTATCTACCATTCGTCTAATTCCCACTCATTTAACAAATCATGATATTTTTCCTCTTTATCCTTTTCTTTTTGTATTTTAATATAATCTTTTATTCTTTTAATAAATTTTCGTTCATTTTCCAGTTTTTTTAGGATTTTATTTACCTGGGTTTTTCCTCTTTTGTAGATCTTGTTGTCTCTCAAATAGGTAAAAAATATTAAGAAGAGTTTTATAAAATTTTTAATATCTTCCTCCGTAACTCCGTCTATTTCTTGAATATACCATCTTCCTAAAAAACTTTGTATATAGATCCATGTAACAGTATCTATGGTAATTATTCCATCGTCCATATTATCGGGATCTTCTTCTAAATCAGATTGATATTCTATAAGATACCGAGAGGAAAATAAATTGAGCATTTCTATCTGTTTATCTGGATTTAATAGAAAATTTTTTTTATCATTACTTTCTTTACTATCAGAAAAAAACCGAGATATGATATTGTTATTGTAATTTATCCACTTAATTTTAGCATCTTCTACATTATTCATACTGTTGTCTCCAGAATATGGTTTCGGATAAAATTCGGGAGAGTCATAATTTTATCCTTCTAAAAAACGGGTGTTAATAATCCTTGTCCCGTATGCGATGGCACCGGCAAATGCACTACCTGCAGAGGCGAAGGTAACTACTGATTCTTATACACTACCACCTTCAAAAATCTTCACTCTACACTACAAACAATATCCTAAAAACATCACTACACTTCCATTCCACAAATTATTGTTTGGCGAATTATAAATTTATTTAATAGGAAACAACCATGATTTCTGAAGAAATCGGTAAAAATATTTATTTTTATCTTTTTTTTAAATATAGATTCTGAATTATAATTGAATTATTATCTATTATTTATTTTTTTTATTAAATAATAGATAATAATTTTAAAATTAATATACCCTGTAACTGCAAAAAAATGTCAAAAAATTAAATTAACAACATGAAAAGTCTATAAATAAATAAGCCCCTGACCGGACTTGAACCGATAACCTACTGATTACAAATCAGTTGCTCTACCTTTGAGCTACAGGGGCGGATTCGCTTATTTTCTTCCTATTTTATTTACTCCTGCCCGGTTTCACCCTTTACTTGCTATCTCGTGATTTACCTATTTAGAAGTAATCAGTGATGAAATTTTCAAATCCTTTTCCCGTAAAATATTCTTCGAATTTTTTATCGGGTAAATATCTGAAACCTATTTCCTCAACTTTATCTCCTGACTTATCTATTAGTTCGTAAACTTCTTCCAGGTTCATCATCTCATGTTTTTTATCCACCAAACCGTAAGTAAGAGCTACATATATATTTTTCTTGTATTTTATAATTTCATAATGGTTGCTGTATTTCCCAAAAGCAATCTGAATGTGAAGGATAGTTCCTGTCCCCAGGTCCTTTATTTTTTTTTTCAGATCATTGAGTAATACTTTATCAAACATATATTCGTTTATATCCTGTCAAAAAACTGATTTTCGGACAATCATATATAAAAGTAGTTTTATGGAAATAACAAAGATTCAATCTGACCGTCTGGGATTATCTTTTTTCTATTGATTTTCCAGAGAAGAAAAATCCTGAAAATTAATAAGAGCTTCTTCTACTATGCTGGCATATTCGTTGCTATTAATTTCTTTTTTCTCAGACTTGGGTTTTATTTCCTTCTCTTTGAGAGATTTTTCCTTCTCAGATTGAATTTTATCAGACAAAGAATCAGTTAATTTTGTAAAATCTGCGAAATCAGAATTCAAATTTAAAAGAGCCTCTTCAACCATACTGGAATATTCGTTTTTTCCTATAGGGGAAAGTTTGCTCTTTGATGTTTCTCTGGGTTTTTCTGATTTTTGATACATATCTCGATAGTTCGGATCTATTTCTCTCGTATTTTTACTTGTCTTTTTTGTAGGCGAAACATTGGACATATTAAATGGATTTTCCCCCATATATTCATAGGGTATTTCTTCGGGTATTACTTCATAACTCATAGGAGGAACTTTTTTTATACGATCAGCAGAATTTCTTAATTTATTTTCTACATGCCCAATAATAGTTTCTTCGTTTTCTTCCTGTATTATAATGGGTTCTTCTTTCTTTTTTTCCTGAATTATAGGTTTTCTCTGAATTATGACGGGTTCGGGTTTTACAGGCACATTAAATACTTTTTTAAGTTCATTTACAGGTTTTTCGGAAACAGTATTTTGAACTACAGTAGCAATATTATGTTCTCTTACTTCCTTATCGGTTTTAAAAAGAACATTTGTTTGCTCTGATATTTTATTTTCATCTTTATATAACTCCTCTTTTTTTTCTTTTACATATTCCATATTAGTATCATAAGATTTAGTAATCGAAGAATCAGGTAATTTTTGTAGGACATCAATTTGTTTTATTTCTTTCGAAGCCGATTCTCCATAACGATCTTCATCTTTTTCAGTATATTTCGGTTCTGCTTCCTGATACATGGCTTCCAAAATCTGAAGACCACCGTTAGACTTCTTCTCTCTTAATTCGGCTATCCTTTCTCCTATATCATTTTTTCGATCAAAATCATGGGTATTCTTGCTTTTTCCATCTTTTTCCCCGTTTTCATCTAATAAATAATCTCTCTCTATCTGAATTTTGAGATTTATCAGTTCATTAATATCTTCACATCTTTTGAGAAAAAGTTTTTCCTCATCAGGAGTTTGACTTATAACCTTATACATCCTGTTAAAGTTAAAATGAGTTATCGCCTGTTGAAGATTTTCCTGAGCCTCCTTGTATTTCTTATTCTTATAATCTATGTAGGAATTCAGAAGATAAACCTCAAAATCGATGGAATTAAGAATCAAAGCCTGTTTGAGATTATGAAGAGCTCCGTTTAAATCTCCTTTTCCTATAAGGGCAATGCTTCGCAGAAGAATAGCCTGCCGATGATCTACCTGACGATTCAAAATCTGATGGGTATATTCCAGAACCTTGTTATAATTTTTGTTCAAAAGATGGGCATTAGCAAAAATTATAAGGTTATCTATGCTCTCATCATTTTCACTTATAACTGTATTGGATTTATTTATGATAATTGCATTATTCCGTTTGTAATAAAAATGCCCGCCCACCGATAGGGTATCCAGAGTGGCATATTCGTTGGCGTATTCAATGTTATTAATATACGGAATTATAACGCCTCCTGGCTTTAATAAATATATGCATTTTTCTATTATTTTATGCAATAAAGCCAGAGAATAACAAAATCTTGCTCTATAAAGAATTATAAAATCAAAGGTTTCTTTCATGAAACCGGGAGAATCCGAAATAATATCCACCTGCTGAAATTTGATATTATTTTCTCTTTTATCCTGAATCTCATAAAAATCGCCTTTTTTTTCAAAAAGATTTTTATAAGGATAATCATTGGAAATAAGGCTGGATGGATAAACTCCTTTTTTGGCAACACTTATGGATTCATTCAGAGGATCAATACCTATAATATTGTAACTGAACTCACTGGAAATAACCTGTTCCAATTCGAAAGCCAATTCGTAAAGGTTACTTCCTATAAAGGAGTTTACCCAAAGAATATTAATATTTATCTTCTGTCCATTCTCTTTTCCAACATTTTTGAGCAGTAACTTAACTAGCCAACTCTGATTTTTTTCCGTTGGAATAGCGCTCTTTATAATATTCGGAATGAGATGGTTCTTCATGAGTTTTATCACATTTTTGTCTATAGGAGTAACTTTTTCCATATTTTCGTGATACAACTTCATTAAGCGGGAAAACCGCTCCTGATAGGACGATAGCATTATTTCTTTGGAGAAGTCTTCCACATTATCATAGTATTCTTTTTTGGAATACAAATATAACTTGTCGGGCAAGTCATCCACATATAGTGCCATAGCGTTACGATTTCCCCGAACAAACTTCACCAACAAATCCGAGTATCTTAGTCCCTCAGTGAATAAATCCATACCTTTTTCCCCTGGGGAATTTTATTTGAACTTACTGCTACTTTTTTAAACAGTATAAACAGGCGTTATCCTTTATCAACTCTCTGGCTTCCTCAGCAGTGAGACCGCAAATGTTGGCATTTTCTTCCTTGATCGCCACTTCGTCTCCCGATGAACAACCTATGTTTATAGCGTTGGCGATAGTTCTTATCATTTGATGAAGAATACATTTTGGTGACAGACATCCTCCCGATCTAGGAAGTTTGGAAAATTTTTCTGCTAATTTTTTTGATTGATCCGTCCATCCGGGAATGTCTTTAATGTCTTTTAAAGGGCAACTCTTCAATGCAAGTATATCACCGTAATTCGTTGTCTTCACTACATGGACACTGTCTTTCCCTTCCATAAATTCCATTTTATCTTTCCAGGTATCTCCCGGAATGTTATTCCATAAAAATCGGACAGTATCCTCAAGACCCAATAATTTCGACGATTGAAGTGTCCCTTCTATGAGACTCCATATAAGCAATTGAATGAATTTATTGGGAGTCGAACCTTCTGAAGAAAGAGAAACCGAATGTGATTTCCTAATATTTTCATTTTCTCTTAAAAGAGATTCTATCTTCTCTTTCAATTCTTTATTTTCTTTTAAAACACTGTCATCGACAACAGCGGGAGCAGGAACCGCCGCTGTTATTCCATTCTTTTTAATATTTTCGTTTTCTCTGGTGAGCATTATAAGTCTCTGCTTCAGATTGCGGTTTTCCTGCGCCAAGGTTCCCATCATGGCTATCGTTTCCTGTTTTAACTTGTTAGTAAAGAAAGTCTGGGTCTCCTTGACTATTCTGGAAACCGAATCTTCCAGATGTTGTGCAAATTTTTCCTCTTGCATATTCCACTCACTTTCTTAAAGAATTTTAACGATTTCGTTGGCAGCCCGCTTAATATCCAAAAACATAAGTCCCAATTTTGCCTTGGGTCGGGCTACCACAGTAAGGAGGGCTTCTTTACCGCAACGGTTCATCAGGATAGAACCCTCAGTACCGCTGATATAAACCTGTTCGAAATTCCCTCTTTTGAGTTCTTCAATGGCTCTTTCAGAGTTAGACAGAATCGCTGCAGACATAGCTGCCACAACATCTTCATCAACCTCGCTGGGAACCACCATAGAAATTGGAAGTCCGTCGATGTCCACCACGCCTGCGGCTTCCACATCAGGAACCCTGGATTGCAGGAGTTTTAGGATACCCATAACAACTTCTTCTCTTGTTTTAGCCACTATATATTCACTCCTTTATATTTTTAATTATTTAAATTATACATTCGTTCCTGCCAGCCTTTTTCCAAAAATATCTCCATACTATCTTTTCTCTCCGGATCTTCCTCGAATTCGATCCCCTCATTTATGGCTTCCGCAAGGCAAGGGGCAAATTCCCGGGACATACGAATATAACGGGTTACATTCTCATTAGTGTTGATCAGTATAAAAAGATAGTAGTTCTCAATAATCTCGTTTATAATAATAACTCCCTGAACCGCCGCCAGAATAATCAGATTCAGTCTTTTTAGTCTCATCTCGCTGCTGAGCCTAACCGATATATCAAATATCAGAGAACCCAGAGCGGCGGTTATATCTTCATCTTCATCTTCATTCAGAATCTTTTTTTTCTGAGATATTACCAGACCATCACTATTGCCCAACAGACACATCATTATAGCCGGTTCTTTTATCAGAATACCCAGATAGGAGTCTATCTTCTGGATAGGCATCCTTCTGTCTTTTTTATCTTTTCCAGGATGAAGATGACTTACAAATTCCGATATACTGTCATATAATCCCATAAAAAGCCTTTAACCTTTAAATTCAAGATTTATAATAAAGTATCGGGTAACGTTCTGGCTATGTCATATCGAAAAATAGGACCGTCCTTACATACCAGAGTCGATCCTAACTGACAATGTCCACACTTTCCCATACCACACTTCATTCTTCTTTGCAGAGAGATATATATGGATTCTTGTGAAAAACCGTTACTAACCAAACGGTTACATATACCCCTGGTCATAGTTTCGGGAGCGGACACCAAAATAAGCGAATTATCAGGGTTCAAAGAAACACTCTCCAATAACTCCCTTATATCGCCCACAGCATACTTAAATGAACTTCCAACGGGAATCGTACCGTAGGGTAAGCGATCCACAGTAACATAAACACCAATATCGGGATGAGCAACCCATTCCCTATATTCCTCCGTAAATATCAATTCGTCGGGACAGTGGGCTGATATGAATATTTTAATCTTTTCATAATCCTCACGGTTCTCAAGAGCATGAAGTATAACAGGACGAAGAGAATTAAGTCCGGTTCCTCCCGATACAATAACCAGATCCCTTCCTAACCCTTCTATGAGAGGCCATGGAGTTCCAAAGGGTCCTCTTATTTCTATTTTATCTCCAACTTTGAAGGAACGAACCAGGTGATGGGTCAGATTACCAACTTCTCTTATAGTAACTTCAATAATATCGCTGCAAGAGGGATTTCCCGATATGAACATAGCCGATTCACCAAACCCCCGCAGGGATATCATGACAAATTGACCCGGTTGAAATAAAATCTCTTCATCGGGTTCTATGACCAGAGTTTTGGTAATATAGGAATCGGAAGTGCTCTGATCCAGAATATTTTTTACTTTCCCTTTTTTGGGAATATAGAGATTAGGCATAGGCTTTTTCCCCCTTGAATTGGGATATGATTTCCGTCATATCGATATTGGCTATACAATAATGAATACATCTTCCGCATCCGATACAACCCAGAGTATTAAACTGTTGGGGCCAGTTAGCTAACTTATGATATATGCGGTTTTTTAAACGAGCAGTTTTGTCTTTTCTGAAGTTTTCCCCTTCTGCTACTGATGCATACTCCAGTAATTGGCAAGAATCCCATATTCGAACCCGTTCTCCTTCTTTCAGGTTAAATCGGGTAACATCGTCCACATTATAACAGAAGCAAGTGGGACAAACCAAAGTGCAACTTCCGCATGCAACACATTTTTCCGACTCCTTTTTCCATAAGAGATCATTAAAATATTGAGGCAGAATTTGAGGAATATTACTGGCAGAAGGGAGTTTGTTATTTATTTTCTCTCTGACTTCTCCTACAATATCTTCTTTGGCAAACATATGCTCATACTCGGCTGTTTCAAAGAAGTCATATTTAACCAGATCTTCTCCTTTAAAACTGCCCACTTCCACCAGAAATTTATCACCCAGATCCGTCAAGAGAAGATCAAAAAGTCCCTCATCAAAAGAACTTAACTGCATAATGTCATCATTTTCTTCACCTCCGCCGGTCGCCACCAGATCACACATTCCTCTTTGAAGGGTAGGACCCAGTTCGCTCATGGAAGTACAAAAACAGCTTTCATCAGGATCCTGGCATGTTACCGCCACCAGATAAGAATTATTCCTAATATTCCAGTAATAAGGGTCAGCATACATTCCACCGAAAACCACATCATAAATATATATTCCTCTGGCATCACATGGGTGAACTCCCAACAGAACTATTGGGTTATCAATAGAAGGGATCTCTTCATCCATATCTTTCTCTATATCCATAGAGTATTTAAGAATCGTTTCGCATGGAGGATGGAGAATCGATTTCGGAGGTATAACTGTACGGGTATAATGAAGGGTCAGGTCATTACAATCTTCAAGAAGATCGAATTTATGTTCCCGGATATTTTTCATGGGTGCATAGACCTTGTACTCCTGCATCAAAGTCTTCACCCATTCATTAAGCCTTTTTTTGGGTAGAATAAGCAAATCTGTTTCCATTTTCACAATCGTCCCTTAAAAAAAATAAGTTGTTCCCTTTTTTATTTTCTCTATTTTTTTATCTTTTTCCTGTCCTTCATAACAAAATAGGATACAAGCCATTATTTTATTACAAAATGTAGGGTGCTCACTTATATTGTTTTTATAATTTTCAACTTATAATAAAATATTTTTTTTGTTTCCCGTGAAAAAAAAAATTTCAAAATTATTTATCTTGAAATTTTATCATTTTTATTAAATTAATATGAAATTTACTCTTCAGGAGAAAAATCATCCTTACTAGCACCACACATGGGGCATACCCAGTCATCGGGTATATCTTCGAAAAGAGTACCCGGTTCCACTCCTCCATCGGGATCTCCTACTTCCGGGTCATACACATATCCGCACAAATCACAGACATATCTTTTCATTTTATCACTCCTTTTTCTATTGATAAGTTATAAAACACACCTTTTAATTCGACAAACAGCCTGTTCTGCCTTTTCATTAACTCAATCGGCATTGCAGAGCAAAATTTATCAGTAAAAAAATATTTTCAAAGGACACTGAGGAAAGACTCGTCGAATAAAAACATATATCTCCTAATCCCCATCAAAAAATATTACAAGTTTCTGCTCTCTTCACAATCAATAATTATAGTCTAACCTCGAAAAAAGGAAAAACCATGAATACCGATTTTCTATCCCATACCGAAATTCAGAAAATACAATTGGAAAGACTCAAGGAAACACTCCTCTATGCTTATGCCAATTCTCATTTCTATAGAGAATTTTATGATGAAAAAGGATTCTCGCCGGGAGACATTCATCGTATAGAAGATTTGTCCCGAATACCTCTCATTCAAAGAGATATTATATCTGAGAGATTGAAGGATCTTATCGCCACTCCATCTTCCCGTTGGATAGATATATCTTCTACCGCCGGAATGACGGGAAAACCTCTATATTTGCCTACTACGAAAAATGATCTGGTTCTCATGGCGGGACTCAGTTCCAGGGGAGCAAGAAATCTGGGAATAACCGAAGAGGATACCATTCTGTTAACTCTTTCTCAGGACAACCTTCTTCCTTACGGTAGCATATTCAACTTCTTTTTCCAGTTTGCCATCGGTTCCACATTATTGAGAGTAGGAATATCCAATATAGATCGCTACATCAAAATCATTGAAACCCTCAGTCCAAATATAGTTATAGGGCTACCTGATGATCTCATAACTATAGGTAAAAAAATCATAAAAAAAGGTTTCAATCTAACTTCTAAAAAATGGAAGATGCTCATCACTACCGGTAAACCTATTCATACCCTACCCTGGGAACCCAATCCCATACAACAGGAATTGGAAACAATATGGAATGTACCTTGTTATTCGGTTTTTCAGTCCACCGAATTGGGCACCGGGTTATGGGAGTGTCCCGCCAGACAAGGACATCATATCCCCTGGGATTATGTTATTGCGGAGATAATAAACCCTCAAACTCTGGAAGTTCTTCCTCCTGGTCAGGAAGGCGAACTAGTGTTCACTGTTCTCGGCAGAGAAGCCATCCCACTTATCCGATACCGCACCGGTGATTTTACCCAATACCAGAATTCAACCTGTAACTGCGGAAGAAACAACATCCGCATTATGGCGGTCAAAAGCAGAAAAAGCAAAAAACAACACAAAAAATAGATCCCCTGATTTCCGGGGAACCCAAATCAAGTTTTTTCTATTTTATTAATGAGAATCTTTTCACTAAAGAATAACCGCCGAAAGGAATAATCAAAATGAGTAACGATAAAAATCAAATAAAAATAACACTGGCAGGGAACCCCATGACCCTGCAAGGTAATATACCGGATATAGGAACCGAAGCACCAAATTTTCAGGTAGTGGATAATGACCTTAACCCGGTTCAACTAAAAGACTTTCATGGAAATATACTACTCTTATCTTCTGTCCCGTCTCTGGACACTCCCGTCTGCGATGTTGAAACCCGACGGTTCAATAGGGAAGCTGCCAACCTGGGTGATAATGTAAAAATTCTTACCATAAGTATGGACTTGCCTTTTGCACAAAAAAGATGGTGCGGTTCCGCAGGTATTGATAAAGTTAAGACTCTTTCGGATCACAAGGATGCCGATTTCGGATTAAACTACGGCGTTCTTATAAAAGAACTGAGACTCCTGGCACGAACCGTATTTATCCTGGATCAGCAGAGAATCATCCGATATATTCAGGTTGTTCCGGAAGTTACCAACGAACCCGATTATGACGAAGCACTACAGGCTTTAAAGAACATATAGGAATAAGAACACCTTTATAGAAAGTCTTTATAAGCAAAAGCCTGTTCGGACAAAACGAAAACAAACATGAAGAACAACCAAAGCCCCGTATATCCATTTAATCTGCATACACCCTAAAAAAAACGAACAAAAACGAACTAATGTTTACTGAAATTATAATAATTAACCCATATAAAAAATATAAGGAGGCACCACCTTGACCCAAAAATTACAAATCTACAAATGCGAAAAATGCGGAAATATCATCGAGATCCTTAATCCCGGAGCGGGAACACTTGTTTGTTGTAACGAACCCATGATCCTTTTAAATGAACAAACCGCCGACTCCTCCAAAGAAAAACACGTCCCCGTCACAGAAAAAATCGACTGCGGATACAAAGTTACCGTCGGCTCCATCCCACACCCCATGCTGGAAAAACACTTCATCCAATGGATACAACTGATCCACGGCAACAAATCCTACCGACAATTCCTTAACCCCGGCGAAAATCCCGAATCCCTCTTCACCTGCATGGAAGAAGCCGAAATCATCGCCAGAGAATACTGTAACATACACGGACTCTGGAAAAACCAATAAACAATACCAATTTTAACCCCACAAAAGGAGACAACAACATGATTAACAAGAAAATGGAAAACGCCATCAACCAACAAATAAAACATGAACTCTTCTCTTCCTACCTATACCTCTCCATGTCCGCCTATTTCGAAGCCGACGGCTGGGAAGGCATGGCACACTGGATGAGAGCCCAATCCAACGAAGAACTTAAACACGCTATGAAATTCTATAAACATATAACCGAAAGAGAAGGACGGGTGGAACTCTTCTCCCTGGATAAACCCCAGATGGAATGGAATTCCCCCATGGATGCCTTCAAAGCCGCCCTGGAACACGAGAAGTTTATCACCAAGTCCATCTATGACCTCCTGGAACTGGCACTGGAAGAAAAAGACTATCCCTCCCAACTACTCCTTCACTGGTTCATCGAAGAACAAGTGGAAGAAGAAGCCTCCGCTTCCAAAATAGTAGCCGACCTGGAAAAAATTGGAGACTCCAAAGGCGCTATCTACATGCTGGATCACCAACTGGGAAAAAGAGAATAATAGCAACCGTAAACAAAAGCCAAAACCATAGAAATTAATCCAGATTACCATAAACAAAAAAGCCGGAAATGCAAATCCGGCTTTTTTTATTAAAACTGTTCCAGGCTGTTCCAGGCTTGTTCCAGGCTTGTTCCAGGCTGTTCCAGGCTTGTTCCAGGCTGTTCCAGGCTTGTTCCAGGCTGTTCCAGGCTTGTTCCAGGCTGTTCCAGGCTTGTTCCAGGCTTGTTCCAGGCTTGTTCCAGGCTGTTCCAGGCTTGTTCCAGGCTTGTTCCAGGCTTGTTCCAGGCTTGTTCCAGGCTGTTCCAGGCTGTTCCAGGCTTGTTCCAGGCTTGTTCCAGGCTGTTCCAGGCTGTTCCAGGCTGTTCCAGGCTTGTTTTGAACCTGGAACACACTAAAAATCCGATGAATAGTGGGTTTTAAGACTTTTTTTAGGTGTTCCAGGTGTTCCAGGTTAATATTTTTGTTAAGAACCCGATGATTACTTAAAAATAACTTAGTTTATTTTTTTTGTGAACCAGGTCTGTTCCATATTGTTTTTTGAGCCTGGAACAAAATTATTCCGATTATTGCTTGCTTTTATAGTTTTGTTCCAAGTGCACCAGGTATTTACTATTATTATTAATTGTTAGAAGAAAAAAAATAGATAAAAAACACATTTTTATCATAGTAATAATAGAAAGTACCTGGAACACCTGGAACATTTTTTAAAACACAGTAATCATCGCTATCTTAGATGTTCCAGGTTGTTTTTAAACCTGGAACAGCCTGGAACAAGCCTGGAACAGATTTTATAAAAATATTTGTAATACAGAATTGTGAAAATATAGATGAATAGTGAGTTTTAAAGGTAGTGTCCATAGGTGTTCCAGGTGTTCCAGGTGTTCCAGGTGTTCCAGGTGTTCCAGGTGTTCCAGGTGTTCCAGGTGTTCCAGGTGTTCCAGGTGTTCCAGGTGTTCCAGGTGTAAAAGGTGCAATCATAATAAAAAAAGCGCTGACAAAAACCTGTTTTCATTAGCGCTTTTTTATGGTTATCAATAACAGATGCTCTATTGCATGAATCTGATCCCTGTGAATGTTCTTATATTTCCTATCCCCGTTCTTTTTCTGCCGTATCCTATTTTTTCATCGATTCCGGATAATCGTTCCGTTAGCCGATTTATTGGACAGGGGTTTCCAAGCCCTCCTGTTTTACAAAATTCCGAGTACTCTCTGTAAAATTCAGAAGAGGAAATGAAATCTTCTTGATTTCCGGTTATTTCTATAAACTCTGATATAAAATAGCGGAGGTTGTCGTTTTTCTTCTGGAAATTTTCCAGTGCCTGTTCCACTTGGCGAGGTCGAGTAAATTCATAATTATTATCGTTTAATCTCCTGAGACCTGCCAAGGCTCTATTAAGAAATCCCGATAATTCATTTGCCGTAGTTATTTTTTTCTTTAAGTTAGGATCTCTGTCCTTACCATGAAACATTTTTGTAAAAGGTATAATAAGGCATCTTCTGTATAATCCGAAATCTTTGGAGGAAAATGTAGGAATGTCGTTACTGGTAAACATAATTTTTGAGTGGTTCTTAAATGTAAATGGATCCTTGAATTTATTCTCAGCTCTTATAAGATCCTCTCCTGTTAATCTTTTAAGAAGATCGCTGTTTTTAAAATATCCCTCTATTTCGCTGCCTGTGGCTATTAGTTTCATATATAAGTTGGCAGAAGCAAACCTATTTTCTTCCAATTCCTTAAGAGAAGTGTTAGTAATATTGTTATCTCCCACAAGGGATGAAAAGAGTGTCAAACAAAGACTTTTTCCATTAGAACCGGATCCGGCTAAAATTACAAAACATTGTGTCCTGATCTCTGGAATAAGGCAATATCCGGCTATTTCTTCTATAAGAGGTATAACCTCGGGTTCAAATGTAGTATCGAGAAACCTGTCGATTTGGGGGCATATAGCGGAAGCATCAAAAATTATAGGGATCCTTATGGTAGAAAGATGTTCTGGTTTGTGTGAATATAAATTTCCTGTTTGCCAATCCAGCATTCCGTTTTCGAGATTTATAAGTTCTCTGGCATTAGGATCCAATTCATAGATTTCAAAAGGTGTATTATCCTTCTTATGGTGGTTAGATCTCTGGATTTTTCCCATAACTTCCTTATCACCATGCAAGGTAAAATCTTTATCTAAAAGTCTGCATATTTGAGATGCTAAAAATCCCTTGTCTTTGTGATAATAACCGTTTTTATAATAGTAAGTCATATCCGACACCGAAAATGTTTTGTACTTTTTTATAAAATGGTCTGCTACCGTCGGATAATTTATTTTAGAATTACCATTTTTGTCGAAAACCCTGGCGAAATCTATACTTTCAGGTTCGAAAAAATATTCTTTTCTTTCTTTTATCAGTTTTTTAACAGCCTTCCACGCTTCTGACTGTTCTTCAAAAGAAGTTATAAATGAGTCCATATCCGATCCTTCGTTAGGTGTGGTAAAGGCTTCTATGGTCATTTTTTTCTGAACTTTGTTTATAACTGATCTACCGGCAGTGTCGTTGTCATAACAAATAATAACTTCCCATCCTGTTTCCTCCAATTCATTTGTATTCAAATTATTCGCTCCCCCCCAACTGGCGGAGTGAATAAATGATAATCCATTTTTTTTGGCTAAAGATTGAATTTGTAGAGTGTTGAAATCACCTTCGAATAAAATGATTTTATTGTCGTGATTAGTTTTATCCGGTGAGAACAAGGTATGGTTAAAAAATCCACTGACGGTTTTAAAAGGTTTAAAGTATCTGCATGTTTTGGAATTACCAAAAGGTTTGCGTGTTTTTATCGATTTTATATTTCCATCCTTACCACGATAAAAAAATATAAGATTTCCTGAATTGGATGAATTAAAAACGCTAAAAAATTTTTCTTTAGACTGTTTTAAAAATTCGATTTCATCCTCTAATGATTCATACTCTTTAATTAATTCTTTTTTTCTTTTTTTTGTTATTTTTTTTAAAGCAGATTCAGATTCTATATTTTCTTTTAGTTTATCGTATTTTTCGTAAGCAGTCTGAATTATGAGGTCAAACTCGTTTCTCAAAAATTCATAGTGCTTACTGTATTCGAATACTCCCATATCCGATAATTCTATAACATCCGGGTGAATTTGGCGGTGTATAAGATATTTGTAAGCATTTTCCAAATTATAGTTTTGTTGGAATATAAGTTCATTATGGGCAATTTCAAAAAATTTGTCTGTAAAATCATAGAAATTCCTGTATAATCCTGTTCTCTGATTAAAACCTGCTATAGCAAAGAATCCACAGGATGGGTGAAAACATTTAGCTATGGTATCCTGAGACTTTAAATAAAATGTATTTTTTCCACATACAGGGCAATCTGTTCGCTTATTGCCATTCCATATCCCCTGTTCTAAATAGAAATTTAAATTTTTATTCATTTTTTTCCTCCTCTTAAAATCCCTTAAACAAGGAGGAAAACTATTCTTGACCACTAATTACCATAATGTTATAATAAGTTTGAAGTTTTAACAAATGGTAAGAACAGGATTCCTTCTTCCTATAGAAGGGATTCTATTTTTTTCTCATGATTTTTTCTGCTTTTTTTTTTTTTTTCCTCTGATAATATAAGAATTTCCGGTATTTTATATACAAACATATGTTCGCATAAATAAGAATAGTGTGAACACGCTAATAATTTTTTATCACAATATGTAACCCTAAAAAAGCGCTGATGGAAACAGATTTTTGTCAGCGCTTTTTTTATTATGATTGCACCTTTTACACCTTTTACACCTTTTACACCTTTTACACCTTTTACACCTGGAACACCTATGGACACTACCTTTAAAACTCACTATTCATCTATATTTTCACAATTCTGTATTACAAATATTTTTATAAAATCTGTTCCAGGCTT
>JGI12104J13512_1001688_pt1 | contig 15564 bp, 13 predicted proteins | sample TerdegcTABiofilm_FD_13512 | JGI IMG/M metagenome (IMG submission 13512)
TATCTTCTTTCCATCTTTTCTGGTACGCTTCAGAGAGCTTTACCGTTGGAGGATAGGCCTTGATCGGGAAATACCCGATCTCAAACACAACATTCATGAGACCATCGATATCTTCTCCAAACGTCTTCCATGCCTTAGAGCCCATGAGAGGTGAAATAAAGCCAGCCATAAGGGCAGGCACCTTCATGCTTTTCCACTGTTTGACGAGGATTCCGCTTGTAGGCATATCAAATATTGGAAGGATAACCTGGACGCCAGCCGAGCGCGCTTTCAGAAGTCCAGCAGAAAAATCAGTTGCCCCAACGGGGAATTTGTCAAACCCTGTAACTGTCCAGCCGTTGTCCTTAAACCATTTTTCCATCATCTGACCTGTTGCCGATGCCCAGAGTACATCCTGAGTTGCAATATAGACCTTATTGTAACCAAAATCCTTGTTGATGAATTTCATCGTATTTTGAATATATCCGGCTAGATACCGAGAATCAAGGCAGTTTCTGAACGAATACTTATATTTTTCTTTGTCTGACATAAGCTTTTCCTGGAACTTCGGAGTCATTGCAATGGTTCCGATATTGATTGTTTTATACTTGGAGTAGATGTCCATAGCAGCCAGAAGAGCCTCGGAGCGAAAATTGCCAACCACAGAGGCAAATATTTTCTTATCAAGGATAAGTTTTTCGATCCCGAGCAATGCTTCCGATGTTGGAACCCCTGGCTCGCCATCTCGGATATCCAGGGCTTCAATCTTGAGAAGCCTTTTTTCCTGACCTACCTTAACGCCACCCTTCGCATTGATCTCTTCAACGGCAAGCTGCGCGGCTCTGTGTCCTTCATATCCTTCAATGAGTTTTAAAGAGGTTGGAACACCAAGAGTGATATATTGTTGCGCCGATGAAGGGAAAACGAAAAGAACGGTAAGAAAGATACTGACAAGTACAAGAAAAACCCTTTTCATAATAACACCCCCTGTTTTTAATTGTTTTTTAACAACCCTAAACTGTTACAATATTTATCACATATCCCCCAGGATGCAGTTGATTACGCTTTCGTTTCATCAGGTTTTAGCAATAAGAGTGCCAGAACAGGAAATTCAGACAGGTATTGTGTTTAAGAATGGAAAAAGCTATGTAACTATTATCGCCGTGTACTCTATTTTGACAAAGTGTATAGAAATTAGTCATTAAAATGTACTAAAATTAGCCAATTGATGAATCAAGGCAGAACATGGAGACACCTTTTGTTCGCCTTTGCGGCCAATGTCCCATATAGAGAGACGGTATCATGGTCATTTCGATAAAGGTGTAGATACATTTGGAATATAACATGCATAGAGTTGAGTTTTTTAAGGATATTCCGTTGAAAAAAAAGAGGATTATTCAGTCAGCAAACATGAGGAGGATAAGGCGTGGCCTCCTTAGGAAAGAACTTTCAGGTACTGAGATCTTTCTTGAAAGTGCAGAAGAAATGATACGTCTTGCAGAGCGAAAGTTAAGCGCTGCTGCACTCAGGGAATCGAAAAACAAATACAGGGATCTTTCCGAGAAGTCCTTTGTTGGCGTTTATTTGATACAGGATGATCTTTTCAAATACGTTAATCCAAAACTCGCAGAAATATTTGGCTATACTGCTGATGAACTTATTGACAAGAAGGGTCCAAAGGATGTGGTATGGCCCGGGGATTGGCCTCTGGTACATGAAAACATCAGGAAACGATTGACAGGAGAGATAGAATCAATCCAATATGAGTTCCGGGGTATCACCAAGAACAGAGAACTAAGGTTTATCGAGGTATACGGGTCACGTACTCGATATAATGGAAAACCTGCCGTGATAGGCACTCTTCTTGATATTACCATGAGAAGGAGAGCAGAAGAGCTTCTCAAAGAAGCAGAGCAAAAGTACCGAAGCATATTTGAAAATGCTGTTGAAGGAATTTTCCAGAGTACCCCAGAGGGAAAGCTTATTTCTGCCAATCCTGCATTTGCAAAGATGCTGGGATATGACACGCCAGAGGAGTGTATATCTTCAATTACCGATATAGGCTATCAACTCTATGCTGTCCCTGGAGTACGGGAGGAATTTGTACAGCAGGTTGAAAGCAACGGGTTGGTAAAAGGATTTGAATGCGAACTGTGCACAAAAAGCGGCGAGAGAATATGGGTTTCTATGAATGCGCGACGGGTTCACGATCCTGACAAAAAGGCTTTTTACTACGAAGGGACTCTTGAAGATATTACTGAAAGGAAGAAGGTAGAGCAGGAACTCAATCACCTGCACCATTTCAATACGGCAATTATTGAAAATGCTCCGGTAGCCATTTTTACTATTGATTTGAGCGGGAAGTTCATGAGTGTAAATCCGGCCCTTGCAACTCTTTCTGGATTGGGGCGCGAAGTTGAAGAAAAGCTCCTTGGGTTTAACTGGCTTGAGAACCCATATACGATTCGGTGTGGTCTCGCGGAATACATACAAAAAGGTCTTCACGGTGAACCTTTTCAGCTCTGGGATTTTCCATTCATGACGTACAAAGGTGACAGGAACATCTATATGGATTTTAAGGGTGTTCCGCTGAAAGGAAGAGACGGAGATATTGAGGGACTTCTGTGCATCATTGAAGAAACAACCGAACGGGTGATGACAAGGGCGAAACTTATGCAGGAAGCGAAGAGGTCGGCAATTGGGAGACTTTCAGCGAGCGTAGCCCATGAACTCAATAATCCTCTTGGTACTTTAGTAGCGTATGCTGAGCGGGCAACGAATTACCTTGAGTCGATTGGTGAAGAATATCAGGTACCATTAGAATTGGAAAAACTGAGAAGCTATTTAAACATTATTGATGAAGAAGCATTCCGGTGCAAACGAGTGGTCTCTGATATTCTCAGTGCTCCCAAACAAGAGGGTATGGAGATTGTTCAGGTAGATATCGAGCGGCTCCTCGACAAGATTCTTGAGCGAATCAACGTTGATAAGAATAATATAACGATCATACGGGAAGCATGTGCTCCTTTGCCAACCATCAATGGTGATTCAAGGGTACTGCGGCAGGTATTTGTCAACCTCATAAACAATGCGGTCGATGCCCTCGAGGGAAGGGTCGATGGAAAACTGTGGATACGCACCGCGCTGAAAGACAACATGGCGATCGTAGATGTGGAAGATAACGGGATAGGCATCCCAGATGCCATTATCGATAAGATTTTTGAACCTTTATTTACTACCAAAGAGCCAAAAAAAGGTATTGGCCTTGGATTGTCGCTCTGCAGTGACTTTATTCAAAGCATGGGAGGGACCATTAAAGTTGAGAGCAAGCCCGGATTCGGCGCTCATTTTCGTGTTTCTCTTCCAGTCTATGGGTCGGGAAAACACACAGGAGAGGGCACACTATGATTCGGGTGCTGATTGTAGATGATGAAATTCGGCTTGCCGAGGCTTTTCGGGAGCAACTGAGCGAAGAAGGGATGAAGGTGTTTATTGCTTCTCACGCTAAGGAAGCGCTGTCTGTAGTAAAGCGTGAGAGTATCGATGTGGCTGTATTGGATATCAAACTTCCCGACATGGATGGTGTTGAGCTTCTCCTCAAGTTGAAACAACAGGAACCGACGACAGAAGTAATCATGCTTACCGGCTACGCCTCGGTCGCCACTGCTATCAGATCAATGAAACTCGGGGCATATGATTACTTGACCAAACCATGCAAATTAACCGAGCTTTCCCACATAATAACCAAAGCACATGAGAAAAAGATGCTTACGGTCAAGACCATAGTCCTTGAAGAACATCTCCATAGGATAGGAATACGTGACGAATTCATCGGAAAGAGCAAAGAAATGGAGAAAGTCAAAAACCTGATTTCTATGGTAGCAAATTCGGATATCCCTGTACTTGTTCTTGGCGAGACTGGTACCGGCAAAGAGTTGGTTGCTCGCGCTATTCACGACCAGAGTCCGCGGGCGGGCAATCCATTTGTAGTGGTAAACTCAAGCATTTTTCAAGAAACCATGCTCGAGAGTGAGCTCTTTGGGTACAAAAAGGGAGCTTTTACAGGCGCTGAGACTGATAAAATGGGTCTTATCGAGATCGCAGACCGCGGTACCTTTTTCATAGACGAGGTCGGCGAGATGGGGATGAGCATACAAGCAAAACTTTTGAGAGTTCTTGAGACAGGCGTGTTCAGAAAACTTGGTGATACGAAAGAAATAAAAGTTGACGTCCGGTTTATATGCGCAACAAACAAGGATCTCAAGGAGGCAGCAGAGGAAAAGAAATTTCGTAAGGATTTATTCTTCCGGATAAGTTCTTTTATTATTACTCTTCCACCATTGAGAAACAAAAGAGAGGACATTCCACTTTTAATAAATTATTTCCTGGAAAAGTTCGCTCGGGGCAGAAAAAAGAAACGTTTATCCAGGGAAGCAATGGAGATAATTATTGCGTATGATTGGCCGGGCAATGTCCGGGAGCTTTCGAATGTGATCGAAAGAGCAATTATCGTAAGCGGTGATGCCGAGGAGATTCTTGCCAAAGATCTTTCGGAGGGCCTGTTAAACCCTGTTTCACGGGTAAAAGAACTGAAGGAATCCAATCAGATGGGCAGGGTATTGAGTCTTGTGGAAATGGAATCCGAGTACATTCGATGTGTCTTGCAATCTGTTGGTGGGAATAAGAGCAGGGCGGCCCGTCTTCTGGGTATCAGCCGGAAGAATCTCTATGACAAGATCAATACTTCACATTCGTAACCTGATTGCAGTGCTCAGGCGTTTTTGAGAAGATGCAAGAATTTTGTTTTTCATACCGGAAAACAGTTTACAGTATTCTCCCATGAGGGTGATTTTCCGTAAGGTGATGTCATCAGCGAACGTGGATAGTATCCTATCCGGGAGTTGTTTACAATTTTACCAGTCCTGAAGCAGATGAGCTTGGTAGAAAGAGTTATCGTGTCGTTTGCGTAGGATGAAGACGCTGACAAAAAATCATGGTTGAATGCTTTTCTCACTATCAAAGCTTTCTGTCGTAATGATATAATGAGAGCAACAAAATGTAGAGTTGCAATTCCTAAGGTAATTCCTTCTTGAGTGCACGTGTGGTTTTTGTCAAAAAGGCACATATATCAACCCTGGACGCAGTCCTCAAATATAGCTGGAAACTTCTCCATGAAGGTGTTCGAAACTACAGAAGTCCTTTTCACCATGCAGCTCTTACGACGATTGATGATAATAAACCCCAGGTAAGGGCTGTTATCTTGAGGGAATTTTCAGAGAAGGACCGGATATTGATCTGTCATTGCGATATGCGAAGTCCCAAGGTTTTCCAAATCCAGGGAAACCGAAATGTAAGCTGGTTGTTTTACGACCATAAGAAGTGGTTGCAACTGCGTATTTCTGGAACAGCCTCGGTTCATACAGATGACGCGATTGCTGAGTCACAGTGGAAAAAGGTGAACGTGCTCCATCGAATCAACTATTGCGCTGAAATTCCGCCGGGGTCGCCAACGGATAAGCCAACTTCAGGTATCCCGGATTTTCTCCGAGACAAGGCAACTCCATTCCGTGGCAATTCTGAAAGCCGAAAGAACTTTGCCGTAATTATGTGTCAATTTAATGAAATGGATTGGTTATTATTAAAATTGACAGGCCATATTCGCGCGAAATTTCACTGGAAAGATCATGGTATGGACGCATCATGGGTTATTCCCTAATGTGGAACATTGAAGATCGAATTATGTTTCTCTCACGTAAATTCCTATGAGCTGTCCTTCTGTGTGCTCCTGCAAACTCACCGAGTCTGCTATACTTAAAGTATCCAAAAAGGAATTTGGAGGATTCTTGATACAATAAAAGGGGGTATGGTAAACATGAAAATGATCAATAAGCATTATTGGGTTGTTGGCCAGGTAACGAGGGCGGAGATAATGCTTGTCGGGAACGGGGAAGGGCATATATTAGGTATGTTTGAGAGCAGAGGCCTCGCTCATATCGGGAATGAGGTTGTTGTGGTAACATCATGGGTCCACGGTGACCTCATAGAAGGAAACGGTCCAATTCGCGGCTATACCAGATACACCTATGAAGATGGTTCTACAATACTTTCTAAGACGGAATATACCTGTACATCGAACCCTGAATCCAAGACCCGCCTTTATGAGAACGGCTACGGTGACTTCATACGAGGTACTGGCCGTTTCGAGGGAATCAAAGGAAGTTCATCCTGGAAGGGCAGACAAGTTACACCCATTTCCAATGAAACAAAAGGAGACTGGATTGTCGAAGGTGACATGGTATATACCCTTCCATCTAAGTAAAATTGGACGAATTCAATGATCTGAAGCGTATGAACGATTAACGAGAGATAAACCACACGTCGAAAATCTCGTTGAGGAGAAACTCGGTCCCACCAGAGGGACAGATGAACGGTTCTACCGCAGCATTGAACATTTTCTGCAAATCTGCAATGGTCTCGCCATCGGTTGGGTCTTCCATCACAACAGTAAGAATTCGTTTTTCCGTATCAAGGTGAAGCGGGACGATCCGTTTTTTCTGAAAGTAAGCGTGATTTGCTTTATTCAACAAATTTTTATCAACTTGATCCTTCTTCGGATGTATCTTTGCGATTCCAAGTTGGACACAGAGTGAATCGATGAGAATTGAAGAGGTTATGACCCCTTTTTTAATAAGGATTTGTCCTAATTTCTTCCCGGTTTTCCTCTGTTCCTGAAGGGCTTCATTCAACTGATCATCCGATATAATCCCCATCTTGTTGAGGAGTTCTCCAAGGAGTATCTGTTTCTTGTATCTGGAAAGGAAATCTCGAAGTGTCCGCCCCGAGATAAAACCCAAATCCTTGCATACCTCTCCGAGCGGTTTGTAGTGTCTCAGTTTGCTTTGGACATCAAGCGCTTCTTCGAGTTGTCTTTCATCCAAAAAACCTCGCTTTACGAGAAGTTCTCCAATTCTCATTTCAAGGGTAAGGGCTGATTTCGCTTGCATGATTATCATTATCGGCAAAAATGTATGATGCTTTACTTCGTTTTAAAAAAATTAATGATATTATTTGAGGCTTCCTTTGAGCCCTCGCGTTTATATGGTGAGCAGGCTCATTCTTGACCTCTGTAAACCTTTGATTCAGCCTTCATGTTGGGTGTTACCCAGAGAATCTGCTCTTGCTGATAGCCATGCGGAATGCTATATTGATAAAAAAAGATCTTTGGGTAAGGGAATACTCCATGAATGACCTGATAGAGAAGATTGCCGACTTGATTATCAGTGCAAAGAAAATCGTTGTATTTGTTGGTGCCGGATTAAGCACAGAATCCGGTATCCCCGATTTTAGAAGCCCCGGGGGCGTTTGGGATAAGTACGACCCTGAGGATTTTTATTTTCAGAATTTCCTCTCCAGCGAGGCATCCCGAGAAAAATACTGGCAGATGGCAACGGAGATGTATAATGCCATGAAAGATGCCAGGCCCAATCAGGCACACCTCGCGGTTGCAGAGATGGAAAAACTCGGATTGCTTGACCGCCTCATAACGCAGAACATTGATGGCCTCCACTTTAAGGCAGGCAATTCACCCGAGAAGGTCTTGGAACTCCACGGCACCGCAATGTACGTCACGTGCCTCACGTGCAATAAACGGTATGACCGCGATGCGGTTCAGCTCCGGATAGCAGGAGGAGAAAAAGCGCCGCGATGCGACGAATGTGCCGGGTTACTTAAGCCGGCCACAATATCTTTTGGGCAGTCCATGCCTGAACGGGAGACACGGGAGGCGTATGAGTGCTCAGCGGTGTGCGATCTTTTCATCGTCATCGGCTCATCCCTTGTGGTTCAGCCGGCATCCTATATGCCTGTAATTGCACACAAAAATGGTGCAACGCTTGTTATTATTAACCGTGATGAAACGGCATGTGACGACATTGCAGATATCGTAGTCAAGGCCCAAGCAGGCCCAACTATGGCATCAGTCCTTGAGAGGGTCCGCGACGTGTTATCAAAAAAACAGTAGGGTATACATTTTTGTAAAGCACGTTACTCTTGTTTGGGAATGATCGCATTTTCAAGCCTTGTTTTAATCCTTCGAGGCCATTGAACAGGGCTTCGTAAAATGTTCCATGCTATAAGAGCACGTTTAAACTGGTCGTATGTTAGCTTCTTTTCGCCATAGGTTTCAATGCCGAAAACATGAACAATTGCTTCAATCTCTGTTTTCAATTTCGGAAATTGGGCGCTAAGCCGGGCACCAAATTCAAGAGGTGTATCAGTTAACAGACGGGGGATGCCACTTCGCCTTCCCCATTCTGAAAGAACAGAAAAAAGTTCGGCTGCCCTTGTATATCCGCGGGGTAACCTTTGTATCGCTTTCCAGAATGTTCTCAAAAAAATCCATAATCGTGTGAACCATGGCAGAGAATCATTGTTATTTACAGGGGCCCGTGGGTTGATTGCAGTCCTTGAAAAAAGCCATTTAAAAATCATATACATGAGAAGAGCTATGGCAAAGGCAAAGAGCATGCCCGCTATGATTTCGATTCCCCGTTGAAAAATCTGCTCCAGGAGCTCGGTCCACCAGCTGCTCCCGAGGAGAGATTGAGGCCCTATGCCCTCTTTAGGGGGCGATCCTGATGGGGGGTCTGACCTGATTCGTCCACCCATGAACATAAAACGAACCGCGCCGGCTACAATCGGGAGCACCCAGAACGCACCCTGTTTAAGAATATGTTGTCCGGTTTCCGCCACCTTATTCAGAATGGGTAAAAGAAGAAATATACAACTGGACGCTGAGAGAACAATTATGGAAACAGCACTCATGAGAAGCCCGGCACCGCCATACCGTGGCAGGAAATGCCTTACTCCTGTATGACCAACCCTTGCTATCCCGATAGCTATGATGCTCAGGAGCAAATATGGATATATCAATACCGAAGACGTATAGTCTTCAGCATTGATACCACCTTTTACGCGAACCACGAGCTTGGCGAGAAACAGAACGAAGAGTGCGGCAAGGCCAATGTCAAAACGTGCACAAATCGCAACATAGGTCATTTTCCTTTTTGCAAAGGAAGTTCCGCCAAACCATATGAGACCAACCCAGATGAGGATAAAAATATGATGGACCCAATCCAGCGGCGAACGGGAAACAGTAAAAAAGAGATTGAGCCAGAAGGCTCCAAGAAGCGGATATGATGTATAGAAAAGCCCATGAAGGATATAGAGGGCTGCTAAGGAATAACCAAGAATGTGTATTCCAATCAAGAGCATAATTCTCCACCCTCGTCCGCCTGATGCATGGGTTAGAATTGCCGCACAAGCAAANATTGCTATCAGCTCTTGAAAAGCAATGGCATGTCCCATAATTGCAGTCATGGTGAAAGAAACCCAGGCGTAAATCCAACAAACCTCCATGCCGCTTGTTATGAAAGACACGAGAATGTTGTTTCGTATTTTCATACCCGTCTGGTTGCCTCAGCGAAAGTTTTCCCGTGCAGGGGGGTGACGGAAATCTCCTCGCTGACCGTGTTGTTTCCCTTAAGCAATAATACAATTTCAGCGGTTAGCATTGTTACAGGTATGTTCCAGTGTTTTAGATATTCAACAACCATCTTGGTGCGCGTATCATTGTTGAATGAAAGGCAAAGACATGTCGTACCCCAGGGGACCGTCCCGGATGACTGTATGGTATCTATGAAATCTTCCCTGTAGTCGAATTGAATCCGTGCCAGTATCTCCAAAACATTCGCCACCTGTTGGGAGTTTCTTGAAATTGCAACAGACGACGAAGGCCCCCTCACTACACCATTTGTTCGAAGACCTATGGCNCAGCCTCGTCGATCAAGTTGCATGGCAAGAGAAGCTATGATCTCAAGACCCCATTCGAACGGTTCTTCGGCATGGGCTTTTACAAATCCCTCAACATCAATCAGAAACAGAATCTTTTCCTGCACTGATGAATCAAATATTTTCTCTTGCAACCGTTGATGTCGTGCGCTCGCTTTCCAGTGTATGTATCGTGCAGGTCGCCCGGAACGGTACTCAGAGGTGCCAAGGATATACACTGGATCATCAACAGGGCTTTCCCCTCCGGGAATTCCGAAAAAATCTCGTTTTGGAAGGCTAAAAGGAGCAAGAGGAATAATTCGTGGATAAACAACAATCTCGATCCTCTCTGTGTGTATTGATTCATGGTGGAAAAATCCAAGCAGGTCGCCCGATAGGACTCGCAAAGGCCCTGCCTCGTATAGGCCCCTTTTGAGGGCTATGGTCTGCCGCTGAAACCTTGTTTCCTGATACCAGAGAAGAGTTTGTCGCCCCATAAAGGGTGTAGGGTCGCGAAAAGCATTCACGAGTCCATCTGTGGGCATTTCAACCTCAAGCCATACAGGAAGGGCTTTATGATTTTCAACTGTTACCGTAAAAGTAACCTTTTGTTCCGGAAAAACCCTTTTCCTGTCAGCCGTAAGATGGTATACGGTTTTTTTCCCGGCCACTTTTGCCCATACTTTCAGGATGATAACAATGCCGAAAACGAGGATGCACAAAATTGTAAGATCGTGCTGATGGTTCAGGAGGCCAACAAAGAGGAAAATACCCACTGCCACCATCATGATAGAAGTTATGAAAAGACTTGGTACCCCTCTTGCTGTGATATGTTTCATGTGCTACGCATATGACCCGGCAGTTGGTATTGAAATTTGATTCAGGATTTGATGGAGAACATCTTCTTGCGATGTACCCCTCAAGCGCTCATCGTCCTTGAGAATTAGCCTGTGAGCGAGGACAGGTATGGCCAGAAACTTGATATCATCGGGAAGAACATACTCTCGTCCTTGTAATGCAGCACGCGCCTGTCCTGATCTCATTAACCCAAGAGAACCTCTGGGACTTGAACCAAGACGGAGCAAAGGGTTAACACGGGTTGCTCCTACAATTGAAGTAATGTATTCCTTTACTGCGTGGGATACGTGTATTTTTCTCCTGGATTTCTGGAGGTAAGAGATCTCAGCAGGAGTTGCCACTGGTGTAAGTGTTTGAAGGGGATCTTCTTCCTGAAAACGATGAAGGATTGCAATTTCCTCATCCTGTTCCGGATAACCAAGCTGTATTCTCAGGAGAAATCGATCAAGTTGTGCTTCAGGGAGAGGAAATGTTCCTTCAAGTTCGATAGGGTTTTGTGTTGCCAAAACGAAGAATGGGTGAGGGAGGGTATGGGTTTTTCCATCTACAGTGACCTGACGTTCTTCCATACTTTCAAGAAGACTGGACTGCGTTCGAGGTATGGTTCGATTAATCTCATCAGCGAGAAGAATGTTTGTCATTACTGGTCCTTGTTGAAAGACAAATTGACCTGAGCGTTGGTCAAATACAGTGAAGCCCGTTATGTCCGCAGGCAACAAGTCCGGAGTAAACTGAACCCTCTTGAAAGATGCCCCTATGCTTTTAGCTAATGACTTCGCTATAAGAGTCTTTCCGAGGCCAGGAATATCCTCAATCAGAATATGACCCTCTGCTAAAAGACCAATTATGAGAAGTTCTATAGCACGTTCCTTGCCAACAATAACGCGGGACATATTTTCCATGATCTGTCTGCATAAAGTGAAATTCATAGTTCCTCCGTCGATGAGAACGAGTGGAGATTGGTAAAAACTCCGACCTTACACCTTCAGTGATTGAAAAAGCGATCGTATCTCTGAGGGTACTCCCCTGAAGTCAAGATGTTTCGTTATATCTTCCATCGTGAAGCCTCTTGTTCTCCGAAAGGAGGCATTCCCCTGGGCACATAACTTTCCCGCATCATCCTTGATGGTGGCGGAAAGATAGTACGTGTTGTGAGTTGATGAGACGAACTGCCCGGAAGCATGATACATTTTTCCGCACAGGATGGGTCGTTTAAATTCTGCCTCTATCTTCCAGGTTGCACAAATCTTCTTCGTTTCCATGAAGAGAGTCCACCACATCACTTCATCAAGTATGCCCGTCACAATACCACCGTGCAACATCCCATCATACCCCTGATATTTTTCGTGAGCTGTAAATTCGCACGAGGCCTTTCCATCGTCATACTCTATCTCAAGACCAAGACCCCCAGTGGCGGGGCCGCAGAAAAAACATTTTTTATATCCGGGAAGAATACCATTCATAAATTGACCGTTCCTTTCTCATTTTCTCATTCTATTGTACCATTTTTCATGAAAAGGTGGAGAGAAAAAGTCATTCTGATCTTGCCAAACTTATTTAATTTAATTATTAATCAAAATTATAACAAAGAAAAGATGAGGGAATATTAATAAAATTTATATAACGGTGAACTTAATTGTATATCAAAATATATAACGAAGATGGAGAATCGTTGCTTAATAGAATTAAGTCTATCGTGACTATCGGGATCATAGCTGCCCATATTCTCTTTTTTGCGGTAATTGCGAGGTATTTTTCGATCTTTGAGCACCACCCGGAAGATGCTAACCACGCAATTGCAAATGGTTTTCACAGGAAGCGTGAGCAGGTTGTGCCAGAAAGGATTTGACGTCCAAGACGCTATCTCTTGGTAGGGCCACTCTTGAGTGATTTTGCGTAGGCAAAAATAGCTTTTACGTATTCGTCGCAGTGATTGTACTCATAAATAGCCTTCCAATTCTTTTCAGGGCTGTTTCTTTCCCATCCGTGAACCTTGAGATAATTTGCGATGCTCGCAGCGGCATCTGCCAAATCGAAAAGGTCAATTACACCATCGCTGTTGCCATCAACAGCGTATTTTGTGTAGGATGATGGTATGAACTGGGCTATTCCAAAGGCGCCTGCCCATGAACCCTTGATCGAGAGAGGGTCTTTGTTCTGCATTTTTGATATCCGAAGGAGTTCAATGAGTTCATTCTCTGCCCAGGAAGAACGCTTATTTTCCATGAGGGTCAAAGTGAGCAGACTGTTGAAGATGGGATATTTACCAACGTATTTACTAAGATTTGTCTCTACCCTGAGAATAGCAATAACGATCTCTTTGTCGACGCCATATATTTCTTCTGCCATGAGGAGTACTTCCTTATTCTCACTGAGGAATTTTCTCCCCCGTTCAATTGATTGTTTCGTCAGGAGGCCAAATTTCTTCCCGAAGTAAGGCAATCCTTTACCGCTCCGTTCAAGAATTTGAGGGTAGAGCATAACGCGATCGTCAGAAAATATGCGCTGGAGTTCCTCTTCACGAAAACCCGTCACTAATAGTTTGGTCGTGAGCATTTTTATCTGATCGGTGTATTGAGGATCGATCTCTCCCCTAACAGGACATAACAATACAGGAAAAAGACATAGAATGAAGAGAACGATTTGTGTATTTCTTCCCATCCCTCTTTTGTCCCCCCTTGTACCTGGCAGAATACGTTATCATAATGATACCGAGGATGAACAATAAATCAAGCTTTTTGTTTAAGATTTATTTATTTTTATGATAGAATGCCTTCGCGTAAAATAATCTCAAAAAAGGATGTATCTCATCAATGAAAAAAACCTCTGATGAAAAAAAACCGGATACAATAATTCGGCCGGCAACAGCCGATTCAGTTCCTGCATTCGTTGAATTCATCACCACTCAATTTTTCGAGATGGGCATGGAAGATGAAAAGGTGAAAGCGATTGGTCTTGCCATCCAGGAGGTAGCCAACAACATCATTGAATTTGCATGTCCCGATGGGAACGGTGAAATAACCATGTCGTGTGAGCTTGTCGATAGCGGCGCTGTGCTTGTTCATATTTGGGATACCGGCAAACCATTTAATATGCTTCTCGCCGGAACTTTCCCTGAAATAGAGGAGATCTCCAAACACGAGAAAATACCATCTACGAAGATGTTGAAGAAGGCTGTAAAGAACATCGAGTATATTCGTGGAACGAACAAGAATATACTTATCCTAACCATGCCTCCGATTAAGGGTCGTATTTAATTATATAAAAATAAGGAATTCAAGGGTTCTAGGGGTCAGGCAACCTGACCGCAACTCTTCCTTGCACTTCAGGCGAGACAAGAATTACCTTTCCGGCGCGGACTTCATCGCGCAGCCACAATTACGTGCTTTTTCCGGTCAGCATGGCAGCGGTTCTTTAGGGGGAATACAGGATAGTTTGAATGTGAGGTTTTCACCTACAACTCTGGCATACCACTCTTTCGCACGGAGTGTGGGTTACCGCAAGAAACAGTGCACTATTTGGTTTTCTTCTGCCCTTGAGGAAAAAGTAAAATTAAGGGGCGGTCCCTGTAGTTATTAGGGATCACCCCCGGTTTGTTTATTCAGGATTTAATTGGAAGATTGCCTTCACCGTGGCATTCTTGTCCATAGTAAAGGTACACACATTTGTTAGTTCGTCCTTACAGGACCTGCCAGTCCACTTGATGAAGGAAGAATTGGAGGCAGGTGTTGCGGTTAATGAGACGGGGTCACCGACCCTGTATAGTTTCTCACAATCAAGGGGACAGTTTATAAAGTCGTCGCTACTGGTTACCGTGCCTGTGCCTTTCTTCTTAAAGACAGGAACCACTTTTAGTTTATTCGGCCCCACAAAGATTGCCTTGACCGATTTCTTCTTATCCATCGTTACCGTGCAGGGATCAATTCCAGGACAGTTTAAGGATTTCGGGCTCCACCCTGTGAAAATTGAATCTTCATTTGGTATTGCGGAGAAGGTAACAACAGCATTCTGAAGATAGGAATAAAAACAACTATCACCGCAATCGATGTTTCCATCATTGCTTGTAACTACTCCATCTCCTTTTTTCTTATGAACTCGTGTAACATTGAGTAAATACGCCTTTGATGCACCGGATACGAAGTGGGCAATGACCTCCTTGTTTCCTGTCATGACAAGATTACAGCTGTTCTTGGTACCGGTACATCCTCCAGACCAGTAGGAAAAGAGAGAACCGGCAGAGGGTTTCGCAGTGAGTCGAATGTTTGTTCCGACAACGAAAGTATCACTACATGTTGGTTGACAGTCTATACCAGCAGGGGTACTTGCCACGCTCCCCTGACCTGTGCCTTCAATATTAACCGTAAGGGAGTATACAAGATAGAAGGTAGCCGTGACATTTCTATCCCCATTGATCAATACGGTACAGACATTATCTACAACTGAGTCACACCCAGACCATTTGCCAAAAACAGAGCCCGTGTCAGCGTTTGCAGTAAGGACGACCTCGGTGCCATATAGGTATTCATGCTCACAATCTGAACCGCAATTGATCCCCGTGGCAGTGACAGTGCCTGTGCCACTTCCCGTCTTTGTGACTGTGAGAGTATGGATGGATTTCAGGTCAGGAGTGAGGAGGGCGACAAAGGAATCTGCCGTACCGCCGTGGGCTGGCTGGACACCCCCTGTGGTGCCGGGAAAGTTCGAGGAGCTCGTCTCCCCGGCCACGTATACTCCATCTGCGCCGATGGCAAGGGCATAGAGAATCTCAAAGCTGGATCCCCCCAGGTAGGTTGCCTGGGTAAGGGATTTCAGGTCAGGAGTGAGGAGGGCGACAAAGCCATCGTAGACCCCCCCGCCGTGGGCTGGCTGGACACCCCCTGTGGTGCCGGGAAAGTTGGA
>JGI12104J13512_1001692_pt1 | contig 15528 bp, 15 predicted proteins | sample TerdegcTABiofilm_FD_13512 | JGI IMG/M metagenome (IMG submission 13512)
AATGCGTTATTCATGGTTCTTCGTTGTTTTTTATGGGTAAACCTGTGGCCACAATCTCTCTCGTCTTCGGCCTTTGTTCCTTTGTGGTGAAATCAGATGCTTGGGCCTGACCACAAAGACACCAAGGCACAAATGAAAATTCTCTGCCGAACATCGCCCACACAATTTAGCGAAGAGCCTTAACTGGAATTCTCCGACTTATCCGCCCGTCTCCAAGTTCTCGTCCTGCATCTTGGCAGCATCCATCATCTCTTGCGTCTGCTTGAACCTCTCCTGGATTTGCTCCAGTGTCATGCCCTCCAGCTCCTTTCTCTCTGGAGGTTTCTCGATCAGCTCCAGTGTATCCAGCCGGTAGTACAGCCCGGTGCTGTCCAGATAGGCCCAGACCGTTCCATCATCCTCAGTCTTCAGCACCTTCACCTTTCCAATGGTGCCCGTTCCTGTGTACCTTACCAGGCTGTCCTCTCTTATCTCTGCCATCTCCAATTCGCCTCTGCTTTCCCTGTATCCATCAATGCTTTCAGCCTATGCAGTTCATCGGTCTAGAACCTTTCCACTGCCACCGCTGCCATCTGACCGTCCGCCGGCCAACCCCGGATCTCTGCTCCCCCTGGCTTTGCGATGATCTCCAGGCCGTGAAACTCCTCCGATCCGCAGAGCACATTCTGCTCGGGATGGGTTCCGGGCTCTATCTTGCAGCTCAGGCGAGTTAAGGGCCCAATGGATACCACCGTCTTCAGCCGGGGCGAGGCAGGGTGGCCTTTGGGGAGGACGATCAAGGGGGCCTCCAGCTCCCGGAGCTGGAAGAGGGTGCAGTGCAGACCCCGCCTGATCTTTTCTCCCCGGCCAAAGGAGGAGGCCACCATCAGCTCATCCGGCTCGGTGAACAGGATAATCTCCTTTTGCTCTGTCTCCAGAAAAAAAAAGTGCCCTTTGGTCTTGGCCAGGGCTACAGTGCCATTCTCGCCCTCGATATAGGCGATCTCGTCCTCCTTCAAAGGTATATGCATGGCCTATGAACGACCAGTAGCTGACCTATGGATTTTATGGATTACGGATTCGAATTCCAGTTCAGACTGCTTTTACGTTCCTGGATTTGCAGGACGGGCACATGGGCCTTCTTCCCATGCCCTGGAACTTATTCTTGCATTCCAGGCACTCATAATCCTTGGCCACCAGAGTCTCTACGTCCCCCAGATCTGGCCCGCCGCCAACTGTACACATATTGCCTTCACCTCGTTTTTCTATTAGGATATCAGATTATTTAAAACAATTGCATTGATCACTTTCCCTTAATCTTTTTCACCCTTTCAAATATCTGGTTCATGGTGTCGACATTGCTCTCCGTAAAGGAGAAGGGCGAGCTGGTGAACGGCTGGAAGTAGATCGGCACGTCGTCCAGCCGGTAGAAGGTGCCATCGCACTCCATGGCATCGATCACCCCCGGCAGGACCACATCAGATAACATGGTGGTCGGGCAGGGAGCGATATCTATGCAGGCCACGGGAATTTTGGCCAGGTACTCCGAGCAGGCAGCGGGGAAATGGGAGACCAGATCCGCGGACAGAATGAAAGCGGCATCGACATCATGATCCCTCAGCACATCCACTGCCGTGTACTCTCCCGGATTGTAACGGGGATAGCCGCGAGCGAAATCCAATCCGAAGGGGAAACCGTATAGATATGATGCTATCTGGTTGAAGCCGGCCACATTGCAGTGCCCTCTGAGCGCTCCGATCACGAACTTAGTATGGCTGTTCAGCTCCTTTACCAGGTTGAAGGCCAGCTCAGCATTGCGGTGCTTCCCATAGGATGACGCTATGCCCAGGCCCACATAAATGGCCCCGAAGTTGCAGCTCTTCATCATCTCCAGCATCTTCTCCATCTCGGAGATGGAAACGCCCGTCACCTCTTCAACCGTTTGGTGCGGCCTTTTGCCGTGCAGCAGACAGAGAAGGGCACTGAGCAGCTCATAGTCGGTATTGGGATTGAGCTGGATGTGCAGGTCCGCATTCTGAGCAGTGATGCTCCTCCTGGGGTCGACGCAGATAACCGTCCGGTCAAACCTCCCCCTCTGGGTCCAGTAGCCCCGGGGGTAGACGGCATAACGGGACATATGCCTGGGCATGGACTCCAGGGGATTGGAGCCCCAGTAGACCGTCAGATCCGCTCTGGACTTGCTCTGGCCGGCGGTGGCTCCGACCCGTCCCGCCTCCTGAATGCCCATGGCGGTTGGCCCATGACAGACGGTGGAGTTCGAGTCGGCTATTCCTCCCAGGAACTCTGCCATATGAATTCCCACCTCCATGGCCTCGGTGGATGTCTCGCTGCCTAAGAAAAGGAGGGGACGACTGGATTCTGCCAGAATCCTCGCCGCCTTCTCTATGGCCAGATCCCAGCTCGCTTGTATCAGTTCTCCATTCTCCCTCACCAGAGGCTCTCGGATTCTATGAGGGCTCACCACCTCCTGGAACTTGGCATTGCCCATCTTGCAGGCATTCCTGACCGTCAGACCCTTCCCCTCCAGCTCCACCTGAATATCATCACAGGAGGCCCCGCAGACTGGACAGATAATATTTTTTATTACCATAATCTAACCCCGCTTTTGCAGCTTGTACAGCTTCCCTGTCAGATCCGCTGCCGAGAGGACCTCTTCATCTGAGGGCTCGATTCTCACCGGCGAGCCCTTGTATAGGGGTGAGCCAGAAGAGAAGGTCTCCGGGTCCACCACCACATTGGACCAGATGGCTCTGGGCATGAAGACCTGGCCGGATAAGAGCTTCTCCGCTCCATAAGCATAAACCACAACGCTGTGGCCGTCCCGGCTGGTTATCTTCACCCTGTCCGGCGAGCCCAGGGCCAGGAAGTCGGCCAGGTTCATCTCGCAGACGGCGCATTCCTCTGTGTAGTCATCGGTGAGCTTGCTTCCTCCTTTGGCCAGTCTGCCCTCCTCGATGGTACTGCCGGTGTTCAGCAGAAACTCCTCTCTCATTCCCCCACCTCCTGGGACGTCCTGGTTAAAAGCACTCCCTTGGGATTCTTGCTGGCGGCATAGTCGCCTAAAAAGCGTGCAAACCTCCCCTCCAGCTCGATCTCGCCGATCTTGGGATTGCTCTCCACTCCCTGATGGACAAAGCCGGGGGAGAAGTTCTTCACCTCTCCAAAAATCACCACTGTGCCCCCGTTCATCTCCGCTCCCAGACCTCGAACCGCATTGCCCTTTATCAAAATCAGGCCGCCAGACTGGCGGATGGCGCAGAAGTTCTCCACATTGCCCTCTACGGTAATCGATCCTCCTGCCAGGCCACCCCCCAGCTGGCTTTTTGCATCACCCGCGATCAGGATCTGGCCGCCGGTCATACCCCGCCAGCTGCCCCGGTAAGCGGAGCCTATATGATCTCCGACGTTTCCGGTTATTTTCAGCAGGCCCCCTTTCATCTCCATGCCCGACCAGGAGCCGGCATCTCCCCGCACCAGGATACTGCCTCCGGTCATCTCCGCTCCGGTGTACATTCCCGCCGAGCCCAGGATCTCGATCATGCCGGACTTCATCCCCTGGCCGATGCGTTTTACCCGGGATACCTCCCCATCGATTATGATCTTCGTCTCCTCCGGGGCGCTCCCATGAAGCTCCACCTCAAAGAACTGGCTTAAGGGAAGCTCTCGAGGACCCTGCCAGACGGTCAGCCTTTCGATCTCTTCTTTCGTCTTTCCGGCGATCAGGTCAGGACGGATGACCTCTGCCTCCACTGTAATGCCGATCTTGCCCCTGGGAACGAGCCTTATCTCTGCCATCTTCCTACCTCCTGGCCACTACCTCCATGGGCACGTTGACCGGTATTGGGACCGGATTTTTCAGGTATTTATCAGGAACGGGATAGTTGGCAAATCCCACTGTATAGTACTTGAACCAGTCCCGAACGTCCCTCATCATATCCTTTTCCACCTCTTCGTCCATATAGGGCTGGCAGTAGTATCTCCTGCCCTCGGGCACATAGACGATCTCTCCCTTCCGGGCCACGATCTGGCCGTCCTTTATGGTGAAATCGGGCCGGCTGAACCGGGAGATTATGTAAGATGAGTCATTGACATCCAGGCTCTTTGGATCGATATCATACACGGTCACATCGCCGTCTGCCCCCGCTCCCAGGTGGCCTTTGCGGTGGGCCATGCCTATGGTCCGGGCCGAGTTGGCTCTGGTGAGAATGGCAATATCATAGAGGCTCATCTCCCGGTCCACTCCGCCCAGGCTGGACCTCTCATAAGCCCATTTGTGGCACTCTTTGGCAGTATCGTCTCTGGCCTTCCTGGACATCAGCCAGGCTATCAGCTGAGGATACTGGCTGAACATGCCTCCATTGGGATGGTCGGTGGTCATGATAGTCTTCCAGGGGTCGTCGATCAGCAGGAGCACCTCCAGGCCAATGGCCCACATTGTGGCGTGAGCGCGGCTGCTCTTGAGATAGGCCAGAGCCAGGATTCCCGATCCGCACTCCATCTCCACATCGCAGTTGGACCACTTCTGACCGGTCAACATGTAGAGGTCATGCTGAGCCGGGCCGTCGCCGGTCATGGCAGTGGCCGGGCCGAAGGGGATCGAGCCGCTGTCTATGACCACGTTCTCCGTCTGGTTGATGTATTTGGCCAGATCGGGAGCGCCGGAACAGAAGTCATTCCATGACGATCCCCCATAGCTATTGAACTGGGCATGAGCCAGGTAGACGGTCTGCCTTCTTTTGGCACTCGCCTTCGTCTCCGCCCATTCCAGTTCCATCTTGCTGTTCGGCTCAAGAGATGAGGTGATCATCAGCGAATCTCTGGCCAGCTCCCAGTTGCCCGGATGGCCCAGGTTGTTGGCATGCAGGTGGAGGGACATGGGAAGCCCCAGCATCTCATTTACCTCCGCCAGGCCGCGGATGATCTCCCGCGAGGTTACCTCGAAGTGGATGTTGGGCTCGTCCAGGCCTTTCACGTTCCTGGCCCAGCCCCAGTTCTCAACCCCCGCTGGGTTGACGCATTTTATGCCGTAGGCCTTGTGAGTTCTCATCATCCAGGCCACATAGGCGGCGGCCTTCTCTATGTCGCCCTCCTTCAGGTAGCGCATGATAAACCAGTTGTTGCCAAAGACCATGTAAGCTCCCATGTCCAGGATGGGAGTAGCCCTCATCTCCTCGTGGGTGTGGCGGGCCTCCAGGGGCGGCATTGCCGCCTCGAATACCGTGGTGTAGCCCATGGCAGCATAGTCGTACCCTTGCTTGTAGACGGAGGGGACAGTGTAGCCGCTGCCCGAGTGGGTAATATCCGTCTTCTTGCGCACGGATTTGTAGTGGTCCTCAGGGCGCATCAGCCGGCCGGCGTTGACCTTGGTCCCTGCCACATGGGAATGGGCGTCAACCCCACCAGGCATGACCGTCTTTCCCCGGGCATCGATCACTGTAGCGTCTCTTGCCTCCGGGCCGGAGAGGGAGGATACCACCTTGCCCTCTCTTATGAAGATATCCACAACCTCTCCATCAATTGCATTCAGAGGGTCGAAGAGATATCCGTTCTTGATGATCATCGTCTTGGTAGAATTTGCTGCCATCAGACCACCTCTCTTGGCACCAGCCGGATCGCATCTGTCGGGCAGATCATGCTGCAGGTGGCGCATGAGCCGCAGACCTCCTGGTCGACCACCTTGACCGTTCCATCTCTGACCTCCAGGAGCGGTTTTCTCTCCAGCTCGTTCAAGTGGCCGGCGGCAAGATACGGATCGGAAAGGGCATTTACCGGGCAGGCGATGACACAGTTTCCGCAGCCAAGGCACCCCCTCTCGTCCGTCTCCAGGCAGGAGGTGAGAGTGGGCCAGGGTGCAGGAAGGGCGAGCTTCTTCTCAAAGGCTCCTTTGCCCTTCATCTCCGGGATGATAGCCGTCTTGGAGACCACAATAGCCCGCACCGGACAGGCCTGGGCACATGCTCCGCAGTAGATGCAGGCATCCGGCCGGTGGCTGACCTTCTCTCCCCTCTCCCCTGCCTCCCATTCCCGGTTGAACAGGGCATTGGCAGGACAGGTGTGAACGCAGGTCTTGCAGGCCTGGCAGACGTTATCGTCCCGGCTGTAGACCCCGGCGAAGGGCTTTTCAAAAGATATGGCCCCCGTGGGGCAGACTGAGGCACACCAGCCGCAGTGCACGCAACGGTTCAGGTCGATCAGTGTCCTGCCGCTGACCTTTAGGCTGCCGTCCTCTGCCAGATGTCTATCCCGCAGCTCAATACAGGCCTGGGGGCAGACGTCGCTGCACAGACCGCAGTGAACGCACTTCGCATCGTCCACCACTGTGGACTTGATCGCGACGCTGAGATAGGAATTATCCATCTCCGGCTTGCCCTCCTTTCTGAACTCCAGGGCGCCGGTGGGGCAGACTCGGGAGCATAGCGCGCAGAAGGCACAGGCCCCGCTCATTCTCTTTTCAATGAAGTCCTTGTCGATCAGGCCGCGGACCACAGCTCCCACTGATCCTATGACCAGCTCCCCTTTGGGGCAGACCTGGACGCAGGTTCCGCAGCCGATGCACTTATCCGGCAGATAAAACTGCGCTCTGTCTTCCCGGGATTCCAGCAATACCTCTCTCATTTTAACCCTGCCTGCTGGGCGTCGATTTAGGCAGGAATGAGTTAAGAAGGTTTTCGTGCCCTGCCCTCAGCCCGGCACAGCCACATAGATATTGTGTTTGTTGGAGACGATCTTCACCCGCACGCTACCCTCTTTTTTCGAGCAGTTCATAACCGAAACCACTCGATTCTTTGCTACTCCAAGCTGCTCGCCCTCCACCCATCCCGGGGCTTTGATCTCCACTTTGGCCTTCTCATTTCTCTTGAAGACCGTGGGGATCATGGGCCGCTTCTCAATGCCGAAATCCTGTGCTTTGAGCCTCAGGGGCAGGGAAGTATCCTTCTCCCACTGGGGCATAGTGCGATTATAAAAGTGCCACCAGTTCTCCGCCCGGACGCCGCGGGGCGACCGGCCCAGCCGGTAGTGCTCGAACTTCTGAATCCCCAGGGGAGGCCACCTCTTTCCTGCCCCCACCTTTTTGGCAAAATCGATCAGTTTTGGAATCTCCAGATCGTTTATTCCCGGAATGTATACCGGGGCGATCAAAAGGTCGATTCTGCTTCTGGCGATATTTTCTGCCACCTCAACAAGCTCCTGGATATCAAATCCCGGCCTTCCGGCAAGATACGCCGCTAATTCCGGATCCAGGGCATGCATGGAGAGGTTGATCCTATCCAGCCCCGCCTCCTCTAATGATTCGATCATCTTCTCGTCCAGACGGGTGCCATTGCTCTGCATGGAGACGACTGTGACCTCTTCTATTCCCTTCAGCCTTCCCACCAGCTCCACGATATCCGGATAGAGCATGGGCTCCCCAGGGGAGTCGATATGGCACTCCACCCCCGGCCCTTTGAAGGGAGATATCTCCTCGACCGCCTCCATCAGATAGTCCAGCTCCACCTGATAGTCCGTCACCCTGGACCTGGAATTGGGACCGGCATCGACTGAGCAGAAGGGGCAGCTCAAGTTGCAGCCGCAGCTCGGCCTGATCTGGAGAAGATTGCTCCCCCGGTCCACCACTCCAAAGTATAGACACCCTACCAGCGGTATGTCCGACTCTCGGGTAACGTGAAAAAGGGACATTTTATTGGTTCATGATATGATCACCGTACCGTTCTCTCTTCTCAATACTGCTCTCGCAGCCTCCTGGAAGGGGGAACCGGGCCCAGAGCTCCCGGAGAGAACCGAGCCCGGAGATCCGCTGGCCTCTGCAGCATCAGCCGCCTCCTTGAAGGCCTGAGGATCCATCTCCTCTGAACTCCAGGCCAGATCTCTGCTCTCCAGCTCCTCCCCCTCAGAGCTTAAAACCAGATCAACCAGCCTAACCCTGGAGACATCTTCTTGCATAATGAAGTCGCTGGGGCTAAATTGCAGGCGGAGGGTGTAGTTGCCCGGATTAAGCCGTTCTTCAACCCACTCATATCCGATCTCCTCTCCGGAATCGTCCAGGAGGAAGCCTTCGATCCGGTAGCTTCCCGGCTTTGTCACCGATAGGTTGACCCCGACGGCGATGGCCTCAAGAGTGGTCTGATTGACAAATCCGCTGATGTAGGCCCTGGGCATCTGGAACTCTTTTGGATCTCGATCTATACTAATATCCTTTTCATAGCGATCGAGATAATTTCCAGCATTGTCGTAGAGAACCAGGTTCTTGATCCTGAGGGGTCCGCACTTGGCCGCTCTCCAGATATCAGTTCCGCTGATGAGAACCGAAATCTCTCCATCCTCGTCCAGCTTCTGGCTCTGATCTATCACATCTATCCTATTCCCTTGGCAGTCGTCTATCACCCCCTCCAGCCTGAATTCTCCTGGGATGGTGACATTCACCTCAAAGCCCAGAGCCAGCAGGTCATGCCGGCCATCTTTATCCTCGTCTAGCACCTCTTCTGTGCTCAGGCCGGAGATCTCAGAACCATCGAGGGAGACGCTCACCGGGATCTCGATGGTGCTGTTGTCTGCCAGGATCTTGATGTATCCCTCCAGGCGATGTTGGGCCGGGCTTTGGGGCAGGGAAAGGCTGGCCTGGAGGGTCTGGTTGCTGCTCGCCTCCAGCCGGTCAGGGCCGCGGACGGAAATCCAGCTCCAGGGCTCCTCCGAGTATTGCTTGACGGTGAGCTGGAAGGGCTGGCCTGCTTCCGGTACGTTGTACCCATAGACGTTGATCATCCACTGGCCAGCCTGGGGATTGGAGACTTCTACTGGACCGAGGTGGCCTGAGCCTAAATCGGCATTCTCCTCGCTTGCCTTTCCTTCTGGATTCTCCAGGACAAGGGCCACCTCACTGTATCTGCTGCCGCCAACGGTAGCAAGCTCTGCCGAGAGCCTGATGGTCTCATCGGTCACATTCACCGTCCGGTTCCAGATCTGTTTGAATCCCACTCGGCCTTCATACTCCACCTGGCTCTCGTTCTCGATCACTGCGACATAGCTCAGGTTCTCCATAGCCAGACCCCGATTCTCCAAAAGGATCTCCAGGCTGGTATTGGTTCCCGGACTGGCGGAGTCCACATACCAGCGCTTGGGAGTGATCTCGATCATCTCCTGCTCCACCTGGAGGGTGTAGTCAGCATTAACGGATGCATTCTCGCTGTAGATGGCCAGCAGCCACCTTCCTGAAGGCGGACTGCTGATGGCCACCCTCTTGGAGCTTCCCTCCGGCCCACCGGCATAGTACTCGCTGGTGGGGGATATCAGGAAAAGGTCCAGACTAGAGCTGGAGTTTGTGGAGGTGGTATTGGCCAAGGTAGAATTTATGGCCGATTTGGAGATCCAGTCCAGCCTGGCCTCAATCCCCCTTGTCCCCACCGGCAAATCCAGATAGTAATAATCCCATTGGTTCCCGGTCAGGCTACCTGAATTGGTCCCTATACCCTGGTTGATGGAAAGGGGCTGGGCCACCGTCAGGCTTATTGGAATATTCAGGACATCTTTCCCGGATTCGGTGATAGCAAGCGATCCGGAATAATCTCCTGGATCCGCATCCTCCGGAACCTGTATGGATACGGCGAAGACCTGCTGACTGTTGGATGATATGCGCTGGGGGAGGGCCTGCAGGCTGACCCAGTCTGCTATCTCCCCCTGGGCGGAGACCGAGAGCCCTTCTCGTTCACGGTTGCTGAAGAATACGAACCTGGTATTCCAGTCACGATCTCCGGGAGCGAGGGCATAGACCTTCTTCTGCGGGCGGTCAGCTCCCGTGTTCAAGCCTACATAGACCCCCTCACCCGAGGGGAGATATGCCCATCTCCCTGGACTCCATTGATCCGGCACCACCCCGCTTAGATCATCTCCCAGTTCCTGCAGGAGCTGGTGGGAATGGAGAGCATCCAGGAGGCCCGTTCCCTGATAGTATGCCTCATAAGTCACTCCGTGGCTGTTGTTGAGCTTGCTCGCCCCCCTGGTCATCGCCCCCTTAACCCCGGCGGGAGTGAGGTCCTCCTTCTCCTGCAATAGAAGGGCAGCGAGGCCTGCCGCAATGGGAGTAGAGAGGCTGGTTCCAGACTCCCGAGCATAATAGATATCAACATACTCCGGACCCTTCAGTCCCGCGGGCACGGTGGATATGATATCCGTCCCTGGAGCGACGACATCCGGCTTGATCCTGTCATCCCTGGTCGGTCCGGAACCGGAGAAGCTGGCCATATGGCCCTCTGCATCAGTTGAGCCCAAGGTGATGACACTCACCCCGTCGCCGGGCGAGTCGATCAGACCCGGTGGCAGCGCCAGGACGATGGGCACAAACAGGAAATAGACGTCCTTGCCACTCCCCCCTGCCTGGGAGAGCTCGACCGGCGAAGGGCCTTTAAGCTGGCTAGCCGATGCGCCGGTAAGCTGGCTCTCGCTCTCGGTGCTGTTGCGGTTGCCGGCAGCCACACATACCACCACGCCCTTGTCTGCGGCATTATCTGCGGCCATGGTTATGGGGGGATTGGTCTCGCCCAGGTTTATTCCCCCCAGGCTGAGGCTCAGAACATCAGCGCCATTGTAGATCGCCCACTCGATGCCGGCGATGATATCCGATACCCTGCCGTTGCCATTCTGGTCTATCACCTTGACATTGATCAGGTTCGCACCGGGGGCGATTCCCACATACCTTCCGTTAGAGCTGGCGCCTGAGCCGGCGATGATCCCAGCGATCATTGTGCCGTGTCCCAGGAGATCATCTGCTGAGATCTCATTGGCCAGGAAGTTCTTCTCAGCGATCACCTTGCCGACCAGATCAGGGTGGTTCTTGTCGATGCCTGAATCGATCACTGCAACATTGATCCCCGTCCCATCGATCCCCATCTCCCAGAGCCTATCCGCTTTTATGACCCTGGCAGGAGAGATGTAACCATCGGACTCATAAACCAGAGGGTTATCTGATGCAGATGCATTGCCATCGCCTGGCGCATATATCTTCGCAGGATTATCGAAATAGATGGCAGAAACTTCTTCGCTATTTGCCATCTCTTTGATTGTTGTTCTGCTTGCCTCTCCCGCCAGGCCGGGTATGAGCTGATAGCTGTACTTAATCATAAAGCCGGCGAAATCCGGAGTCTCGGTGCCCTTGAGGATAACAATCACCGGTATCTCTTCCTCACCTACTCCATCCAGCACTTCAGCCAGATCTGCATCTATTTTCTGGCTGGCATCGGATGGCACTGCTTTTGCTATCTGCGCTCCGGCCAGGGCCAGGAGAAGCACGTTCGCTGCAGAAATTAAAATAAAAATATTTCGATCCATGATCAACCAAACCTGTAAATGGTGTGAATCCAGCCCCCACCAATTTCATGTAATGGCGGAGTAAGTAGATAATGCTAAATAAACCTGTGGTACTTCTAGGTGAATGATGTTGGACTGGCCGGCTTCCTATCTGCTCTGGATCAGCTTGCTCTTGCTGCTTGCCTCAGCCTTGACCAGGAAAAGCCTCATCGCCCTGCCCGGATGGGCTCTGTTTGGTACATTCTGGCTGGCTCAGCCAGGACATTATATAGCCGTCAATGACTACTTCAATGCTGTCCTATTCACCGCTGCCGGCCTGATGTGTTTTTATATGGCCTGGCTGTTGTCGAGAAAGGGCGGCCCCTCCAAGGCCCAGCTTTGGGCGAGCTATGCCGCTGCAGTCTGCGGAATGGTCTATTTTCCCTTCGCAGAGATCGCGCCCTTGAGAGAGGCCCTAATAGGATTTACCACCCTCCTGACGGTATATGCCCTTCAGTCTCTCTCCGTTCCTGTGAGCATGCCCGGCTGGAATATGATGACCCTGAATGGCAGGTCGGTGGAGATCGTCCTCGCCTGCACCGCCATTGAGAGCATCGCCCTCTTCGCCGGACTGATCATATCGGTGGGAGCGCCAGCAGGCCGCAAGGCAGCAGCTCTGGTGGTCTCTACCATATCCATCTATCTGCTGAACATAGTGAGAAACGGATTTGTGATCATGGCCTATGGCTGGAGTTGGTTTGGCAGCGAGAGCTTCGAGGTCGCCCACAATATGATCGCCAAGATAGGCTCAGCAGCAGCGCTCTTGATCATATCGTATCTCATTTTTCTCCTCCTCCCAGAGCTGCTCTTGGTCATCGATGAGCTAGCAGCCGATATAAGACAATCCAGAGGAGATGCCGCTTGAAGCTGGCCAGGGACTCTCGCGGCTGGATATCGGTGCCCATTATCCTGACCGCTGCCCTGGCCGCTGCCGGGAGCTGGTATATATCGGCTGCTGCCTTTATGGGTCTGATCTTCATGATATTCTTTCACCGGGACCCAGACCGTCTGCCCCAAAGCGAGGGGATGCTTTCACCAGCTGATGGTAGGATCATTCAGGCCACACCTGAGAAGGTCACAGTATTCATGGGCCTCGCAGATGTGCACGTCAACCGTGCGCCTCTGGATGGAACGATAATCAGCGTGGAGCACCGGAATGGAACTCATCTCCCCGCTTTTCTCAACCGTGCCAGCCAAAACCAGCAGACAAGGATGAGAATCCAGACTAAAGATGGAGAGATCGAACTTTGCCAGATCACCGGGACCATAGTGAGAGAGATCGTCTGCTATGTCAAACCGGGAGACTACGTCCTGCGAGGGGAGAGGATAGGCATGATCCGCTTTGGCTCCCGAGTTGAGACCACCATTCCCAGGGGATATGAGCTGCAGGTGTCTCTGGGAGATAGCGTTCGGGCCGGGAAGACGGTTATCGCCGTCAAGTGCCTCTCCAATCCCTCAGGGATTCCCGTGGCATCTGGATCGCCGGGATCATCAGTTGAATCAGCAGTGTCAGCCTCAGCAGTAGCAGCATCAAGAGTGTCAGCCTCAGCAGTAGCAGCATCAGGAGTGTCTGCAGCATCAGAACCGTCTGGGGTCTCCCAATGAATGTCCTGCGCTCACTCAGGCCGCCAGACCTTTTCACTATCTTGAATATCGCCCTGGGATTTGCTGCCATCCTCCTCATCTGCGAATCGCAATCTACGGACATGGTAAAGGCAGCTGTCGTTCTTATAATTTTAGCAGCAGTGGCTGACGGTCTGGACGGATTCGTGGCCAGAAAGACCGGATCCGGTCCCCTGGGATCTAACCTGGATTCACTGGCAGATTTGGTCTCCTTTGGAGCAGCACCTGCCTTTCTCGCGGTCCAGGCATTCCGCCTCCCCATGAATATCTGGCCGGCAGCGATATTCTTTCTCATCTGCGGCGCCCTCCGCCTGGCCAGGTTCAATGTCTCAAGCAAAAGCGATCAGCTGTTCGAGGGTCTGCCCATACCCGCAGCGGGCATGGCTCTATCCGCCAGCGTCCTCTTGGGTAGGCCTGACCTTTCCATTCCAATGATGGTCGTCTTAGCTCTGCTCATGATAAGCAGCATACCCTATCCCAAGATCAGGGATGTGAGAGTTCTGTCCATACTGGGCCTGCTGGTTATCGCTGCCGTCTGGGCGGTCTTTTTCCAGAGCAACGCCATTTATACCGCAATTGTTCTGGGCGCGCTGATAATCATGTATCTGTTAAGTCCGGTGGTGATTTCACGCCTACAAAAAGGGAAATAGCCGCTTTTGAGGCAGGTATAAAGCTGGGAGCGCTCTACCATCAGTTTGTGGGCTCGCCAGTGGGAATGAGGACCGCATCCAGCCTGGAGAGGGCTATGGAGGAGAGCATCTCTCTTCAGCCTTATGTCCGCAGGGTTGATGTGAAGATAAACCGGGATATGCTCTCCGAGAACATCTTCGGCTACGGCGAGCTGGAGGGGAGGATGATCTGGGCGCGGGTGGAGATAGAATATGAGGGGGAGGTGGTATCCGCCCGGCTGGAGTACGACCGGGAGAGGTGCTATCCCCTCATGAGCCTGGAATAGAGCGTTTCATTCAGACTGTTCCAGTCAGGCTTCATCACTCGAACTCTATTGTGCCCGGCGGTTTGGGGGTCAGGTCATAGACCACCCTGGAGACCGTGGGGATCTCCCCGGTGATCCGGGCGGAGATGCGCTTAAGTACCTCCCAGGGAAGCTCTATCGCCTCTGCGGTCATGGCATCCCGACTGGAGACCGCTCGCACGGCGACCACATAGCCATAAACCCGGTTATCTCCCTTGACCCCGGTCGCCTTACCCAGAATAGCAGCAAATGCCTGCCAGGGAGAATACTCTTCCACCTCCTCTTCCACTATGGCATTTGCTCGTCTGACCACATCCAGCTTATCTCTGGTGACCTCTCCCACCACCCTGACCGCCAGACCTGGGCCGGGAAAGGGCATCCTCTCGCTGATCTCCGGGGAGAGGCCTAGGGCCCGTGCCACCTGGCGGACCTCGTCCTTGTACAGGTCGCGCAGAGGCTCGACAATGGTCTTGAAATCGATCCGACTGGGCAGACCGCCTACATTGTGATGGGCCTTTATCCCCCCATCCGACTCGATCCTGTCCGGATAGATGGTGCCCTGGATCAGGCAATCGCCACCGATCTTGCGTGCTTCCTCCTCGAAGACCCGGATGAAGGTTTCTCCCACCACCATCCTCTTCTCCTCAGGATCGGTGACCCCTCGCAAGGCCTCTAAAAACAGGTCCTGGGCATTGACTCGCACCAGCCCCAGATCCTTGAACAGCTCTTCAATACGGTCGGACTCGGACTGCCTCATCAGTCCGGAGTCCACATAAACAGGGACCAGCCGGTCGCCCAGTGCCCGGTGGGCGAGCATGGCACATACTGAGCTGTCCACTCCTCCTGATAAACCGATAATAGCGCGACCCTGAATATCGCGCTTGATCTCTGCGATGGCGTTTTCTATGAAACGCTCCACATTCATGGCCATAGTGAGCATGCCCGAGTCCCAAGATTTGAGGTTTGCGGTAATGGTGTATCCGGTCCAAAACCAAATATGCTATGCATCAATGCTTTCAGATGATCTCAATATGAGAATGACATGAAAAATAAGGCTTTAAATTATCAAAACTATGATATATTGGCGGGATAGGAGAGTGGGTTTCACCATATCCTGCGGGAGGGCTTATCCCTCCGGCCCTCCCTGCGATCTGAAAGTGCTATGTCGATGATTTTTTCATTAAGATCGCAGCTGCTTTATGCCAGAGGTAATGCCACTGTCAGCATGAGCCGGACTATTGAGAAGATAAAAGGGCGCATAAAGAAAGGAAAGGCAGCCGTTCTCACCCAGCAGGAGATCTCTGAGATATTTAATGAAAAAAGAAAAGATAGGCCAGTATCAACGGCGTTCCGCTTTCCCTGGGCCCTGTCCTAATGAGAGGCTGGGAATGGTCGATCTGCTGGTCTTCTGCACCTCACACAGGAGCCTTCCCCTGAAGACCATCCTCAGCTGGCTGGAGTTTCCGCCCCATCTTGCATAGGCATCGGGCTCTTCGCTAAATTGTGTGGGTATTATCCTCCCGAGAAATTTTCTTTGTGCCTTGGTGTCTTTGTGGTGAGGCCCATGCATACCGATTTCACCACGGAGGCACAAA
>JGI12104J13512_1001702_pt1 | contig 15450 bp, 18 predicted proteins | sample TerdegcTABiofilm_FD_13512 | JGI IMG/M metagenome (IMG submission 13512)
CTCACGGCTTTGGCTCCAAGGCTGGATAACGGCGGCTGGCTGGGCCTTACCGTGCCGGCTTCCCACCGGCTATATTCACAACGCCGAACTGGCGCACCACCCCTGATATTATTATAGCATTTTGCAGCGTTAATATATATCAAGTTAATACCTATTTTTGCCATAGTCATTGAAAAAACACATGCAAATAGATTCTCTGTTAGAAAACCAGGAAAATTTGCTGGAGGGATTAAAGAACAATGCTATACGCCAAATCCTAGTCATCATTTGGGACTCAAAGCTTACGGGAATTATGTATGGAGGCATTAGGTGTGGCAACCATCCCCACAAAAAAGTAAAACCTACAAGAATATGCTCGCAGGTTAATTAACGTTAAGTAGACTCGCAGGTTAATTAACGTTAAGTAGAATTATACGCTTAACTACTTTACCTTCACCTTGATAACTTTTTCAAAACCTCCATAACTAACAGTGATTTCAGTCTGACCTTTACCTACTGTTCTTACAACCCCATTTTCCACTATTGCGATGTTTACATCCCGTGAGATGTAATTGGCATCTTTTGTAACGTCAACCGCCTTTCCTTTCAACGGTGTTGCTTTAACTTTGATATTTTTAGTTTTGTTTAATTTTAAATTGATACTACCTGGTGAAACAGTTATTTTTTTATATTGATTTTGTTGGTCAATGTTCTTTTTACCAATCTCATACTTGGTAAAATGTTTTACCGGAATTGTCAATATGTCGGTACTGGAATCATAACTGACATTTTCCTGATCAATGTAATTACCAATCTGATCCGTTGGGATTGTCTTACCTTCTTCGTCAACTACTGCCATATTAATAAACTTAGTAATATCTTGACCTGACAAATTATCTATTTTTAGCTTTTCCATCACCCCATACGCTTTAATTCCAGCACTCTTGTCCTGTAAAAAAGAAAGCGCGCTTGTTTTAACCTCAAAAACAAAGCTTTGTTTTTCCAGGTCAAAGTTTACATTTACGCTCCCGTCAAGAGCAGCCAGCTCATTTCTATTATCAATAATATTGAGACCCGGCTCAAAGGTGATGCTTCCCTGACCGCCTTTGGTAAAGGTAATAGGTTGTTCCGTATTGTATAAATTTCTTATTTCTTCCAAAGGTGGGTTGGAACTCACAAACATATTTGACGGCACTTTTACTCCTACAATAACGGCTTTACCCAAACTTGAAACAACCGGCATCGGCTGTTCTATGGCACTTGCGCCAGGTATTGTAATAGGTGGATTTAAATTTAATTTAACGCCTAATGCTCCGCTCGGTAAAGAATTGTTATCAGGGTTGTTTATCGTTGCTTCAATTTTCAAGCCACTGTCCGTTTTAGATATTGAATAATTATTAGCAAGTGGTGATGTATCTGTATTAAAAGTGTCCCAATCTTCGAAAACTCCTGAAGTTACTGTAAGCTGTCCTACTTGTAAATAAGATAACAAAACATTGTTTGGAATTGTATAATTGATTACTATTGGCTGTCCATGAAAATAAACTTGGTCAAGATCATCATTGTCAGCCGCTCTTACAAGGCTGGCGCTTAATGTCGGATCTGTGGGTTGTCCGGTTGATAGCATACCAATAATAAGAGCAGGTGTTCCGTCGGTTGCAACCACGGGTATAAAGGCCTCTGTTCCCGTCTTTTCGTTCACCAGCAGGTTCCAATCCGAGCTATAAATTTTTACCGCCAGAACTCCTGTCGGAAGCTGGTCAGCCGCCATGCTTACCTGGCCACTGACATTAAAATATCCGTCATTGCTAGCAGTGACTGGCAGATAATAACCCTTTTCACTGTATGACAGACCTTCAAGCGGCGAATCCGAGACGGCAAAATCGCTGCTCCCTTTTTCCATAATTCCGAAGACGAGATAATCTGTTTTACCTGACTGACAAGGAAACGGCCCCATGCTGAATGAAATAAGATCTCCATTAGAATAATAGTGGTCGGCATCACCATCAGTGAAAGTAGCTATTCCGGCTTGCTGTTCCGTTTCCGCTGCTATAGCCTGACATGGAGCATAAGCCAACAATGATAGCAAACAAACCAAAACAGAAGCTACTATATCCAGTATCTTAGTCATTTTATTTTAGCCCTCCTTAAACTGAATATTTTTTTACTATAATCTCATTAATAGACAAGTAAGTAAAGATATTTCCTTTATTTTTTAATGCCGGATCGTTTAGAATCTTTAACACAATAGTTCGCATGAACGATATAACCTGCTGACAATAGACATATCATCCCGTACAAAAAAGGATAAAAATATGGCGGCAGGGCGGTGGTATACTCGTAGCGAAAGTGGCGGTTAAGCAAACGAAAAGCTGAAAATAACAGAAAAAAAACGGCAAAGTCGGTGCCCGGCGCCACTTTTGATTTCAGCGTCAGCCAGGCGATGCCGCCGCAAGCCAGAGCCGCCAGCAGTTCATATGTCTGAGTCGGGTGAACAGCCAGCGAGCCCTGGAATAGGCCTACCTTACCTTCTAATAGATGTGCTTTATGGGCCAGGCTCAGGATGGGGTATGATACTCCCCAAGGCAGGTCGGTAACCTTCCCGAAGCAGCAGCCGGCCATAAAGCACCCCACCCGCATTACGGCGATCGACAGGCCCAGGGCGGGCGCCGGCACGTCGGCCAAGCGGGGAATGCTCACTCCGGCTAACCGGCAGGTTATCCCACCGGTTAATACCGCCAGCACCAGGCCGCCGTACAGGGAAAAGCCGTAGGAATGCATGCTGTAAAGCAACTGCGGAGCGGCGGCATACATGTCGGGCCGGTGAAAATAGTTGAGCAGGCGCGCGCCTACCAGGAGCATTGCGGCCATCAGCGCCAGCACCGGCAGGCTTTTTTTCCAGGGAATTCCCTGCCGGGCGGCCAGGAAAGCCGCGGCCCCGACCATGATCAGGGCCGCCGTTACCAGGAAAAACGGGTAAGCACATAGCTCATTCTACGCGGGTTGACAAAAACTCTGAAATGCCGGAAAATCTTCGGCCTCGGCCTTGGTCTATCTTTGTTTTCCATAACAGCGCCGGGTGTGGCACTGGATGCGCAAATCTTACCTAGCCCGTTGGCAAGTCATTCTGCCGCGGTATTTGGCTCATGTCTTTTATTTATGATCAATCGATTACTGATCTGTTTCCTACATCCGCTGTCCATTGATGAAGAGGAGACCGCCGATTACCATAATAAGTTTGCAGATGGTTCCTTAATCAGCCGTCCTCTCCCGGATTTTTGGAATAACCTCACTAATAGCGAGAAAAAAGTATTTCAACTGATTTGTCAGGGATATACTGATAATAACGGCATCTCTGATAATCTAAATATTTCCCGACATACTGTTAAATTTCACGTTCGAAATATTTTACGAAAATCCGGCACGTCAAATCGCAAAGAATTGCTGATTCGAATTTCAACATGACTATTGCTGCCAAATTATTAACTGTTACTTATTCTCAAATTCACATGGTACTATAACCTTAAGCGCTTCTGGAGCCAATGAGATATGTACCGGTGTCTCCATAGCTATTTCGCCGTCCACTTCTACAGACTGTGGCGGTGTGGCTTCAAGTATCACTTCTTTCGTTCTGAAAAAACGGGCTTGGGAAAAGGCAGCCGTTTTTCTAAGTAAGAAGGCGATCCATAATTTTAGCGTATGCCAACGGCTCGGCGTATCTATAACAAAAACGATTAGTTCTCGATCATCCGCCGTAGCATTTTGAGCAAGAGGCGTTATTCCAAAGTACCCGCCATTGGCTATGACAACCTGGTGTGTATTAAATTTGAATACTTTGTCATTCATAGTCAATCTGCATTCAAAAGGGCGATGGAAAAACAACGTCCAGATTCCCATCAGGCCATACGCCAAGATACCTGTGTACTTTTTTAGTCTGCGGGAGATGTATCGGGCAATCTTCGCGGCTAAACCGATGGCAACTACGTTTGAGAAATAATCATGATCTACTTTACCTAAATCCACTTCAAGCACTTTTCCACTGACAATAACTTCAACTGCCCTCTTTAGGTCTAAAGGTATTCCAAGGGTTCTTACAAAACTGTTCACCGTGCCAAACGGCAGTATTCCAAGCACCACATCCTTGTAGGCAAAAAAATCTACTACCGAACTTATCGTTCCGTCCCCTCCGCCGACAATTATTAGTTTATGCTTATGCTTAACTGCCTCCTGAACCACTTCAGGCAAACGCTCGGGATATCTAACTGGATAAGAAGCCACAACAGAAATACCTTGTTTAGTCAATTCATCCACAGCTGCAAAGAAAAACTGTTGGCCCCTACGTGAATGGGTGTTAACTATAAGTACAGCGGAACGTTCCCTTTTGATGCTGTTTTCCAATAACTGTTTCGTGTCGATACGAGAATTTTCCACCGGCCCGCCCCCGCATGTAATGGTTCTGTGATTTGGTTATCAGTTTGGTTACATATAGTTATTATGTGTTATTATTGATAAAAAACCCCACAAGCTAAGCCTGTAGGATTTAAATAATGTCCCTGCATTTTCTAGTAAAGATAATTATTGTATCACACAACAATAAATTGTAGTAAATAATATAAAATGTTAAGATATAAGTAATTATAAAATAAAGCGAGGTTAAGAGGAGTGAATGTTTCTAATAAAACGAACAAATTCATTTGGATTCCACGAATGCTTGCAATAGTATTTATCTTATTTTTATCACTTTTTGCATTAGATACATTTAGTGGTGAAGACCCATTATATATTAAAATATCAGCTTTTTTTATACATCTAATACCATCATTTGTCTTGCTAGTTATCTTAATAATTTCAAGGAAACATCCTCTTTATAGCGGTCTTGTATTTATATTTCTAAGCATAGTATTTACGTTGTTTTTTAAAACATACAATATTTTTTCCTACTTCTTGATTATTTCATTTCCACTAATTGTTATTGGCGCTTTGTTTATTATTTATCACGTTTTAGAAAAGCGTAAATCAGCCTAGGTTTAAATCTCGATTTGTTTTCCTAGAAATCCTGCTGCAGTCTCAACCATTTTAAGCTCAAGTTGACCCATCTCTACATCCGGATCTGTTGCCGCAAGAATTACGGCTCCTACAACATCACAATCTACAACTATTGGAGCGATAACAACCGAAGTAGAATTTATAATCCCATCAACTGTTAATGATAAGGGTTGTGTATAGCATTTTACTTTTCTTTCTTCCATGAATCTTTCAATTTCCGGATTAAGTTGTTTGTTTAATAACCTCTTTTTATTGGTACCGGCTACCGCAATAATATTATCTTTGTCAGCGATACAAACGATATGACCCAATGACTGATTTATAGCTTGCGCATATTCTTCCGCTAATTGTCCAAGTTCTTTAACAGGTGAGTATTTTTTAAGAATGACCTCGCCTTCATGGTTGGTGAATATTTCTAAAGATGAATAATGTTTAATTCGAAAATTGTTCCTGATTTCCTTGGGTATTAAGAACCTGCCGATCTCATCGATGCGGCGCACAATTCCCGTTGCTCTCATTTAATGTCACCACCTATTTTTTAGTTTGAAATTTTCTCCGGAGGCAAATTATTACCAAACATCAAATATATACGAAAGAGAGATGACTTTTGTGGGGGTGGGAATTATAAATTCATGAGTGACGACGATGTGGAAAGCAGCGAGGGCAATCTATTTAGTGCGTCTACGCTAAATGATTATTTATAGGGCAACAGGTGTTGGCAGGCAATATATGATATTTTTAGTTTATTGTTAGTTTTGTTTCCGGCGGTTATATTTATATAAACAGACTAAAAATCAATTAAAGGTGATAACGTCATGCAATATAAAGTACCGGGTATGGTATATACGGGCTATAAAAATAAAAAATTTTAATTCCCGTAGAGAATTATAGTATTGACTAAGCAACAGGGAAAATGAAATCATTAAAACCATGGTGGGTTTGCATATGGACCCCTTATTTTTATATAAAGCCAATTCACTAAAACCTCATGTCTTACGCCGGTTCTTTGGCAGGACCGGTACTGAGACTACTGGGTTGCTGCTGTTGTCTCTGGCCGACATCACTGCCAGCCGGACGGCCTCCGGCCACCTGGAAAATGCCGAAAGCTACAGGAAATTTATTCTGGATTTGCTGAACAAGTACTTTAATGAAAGCAACCGGTACGTCATGCCGCCCAGGTTGCTTGACGGAAATGATATTTGCCGGATTTTAGGGATAAAACCCTCCAGGCAGGTTGGCCGGGTTCTGGAATCACTGGCCGAAGCACAAGTTGAGGGGCTGGTGCAAACAAGAGAAGAAGCGGTGGCATTTGTCATACGAAACAAGCGCCGCACCTGACAGGACCGGCATTGCTCTAACAGATGCCAAGCGCCTCCATTGTTTTTTTCATATCGCTTAGCCCTTCGCGAACATCCATTAGGCGGGTAGTGGCCTCCGACCGGACTTTGTCGACCTTCAGTCCGCCGCACAAAGGCCGGAGGGCCTTCTGGCCCAGTTCCCCTGTGGTTACCGGTACAATCAAAGTACGATCTAGCTCAAAAGTATCTGCGGCAAGGAGCGCAAAATCATAGCGGTTCATCAATTCCGGGCCGGAAATATTATAGGTTCCTTCCTTGCCGCTTTCGACCAGCTCTTTGATGAGCGCGCAAAGGTTAGCCACGTAAGTCGGCGTACTGAGTTGATCATTAGGTACTATAACCTTTTCCCCTTGCCTGAGGTGCGTAATTAAACGCGCGACAAAATTTTTCCCTTGCTTTTCATAACCGTACACCACACTCGTGCGAATAATCAAGTAAGGGCATGGCGACTGCCGGATCAGTTGCTCCGCATCGTTTTTGGCCTTTCCGTAAGTATTGAGCGGGTTGGGCGGATCTGTCTCCGTATAAGGACCGGTTGCACCGTCAAAAAGATAATCCGTGCTGAAAAAGACCACTTTCGCGTTGACCTCGCCGGCGGCGGTCAAAACGTTAAGTGTCCCGTCGACATTGACCCTGTAACATAACGCCGGGTTTTTTTCACAAGCCTCCACGTCCGGCATGGCCGCGGGAAGAAAAATAATGTCGGGGCTCAGCGCGGTTATAAAATTTTTTACCGGTCCCGGCTCTGTCATATCCAGACGGTAAAGGCCGGGCAGCGAATAAGAAAAATAAGTGCCGATGACCTGATGGGAACCTACAAGTGCCCGGTAGAGATTTAAACCAATCTGCCCGGACGCGCCTATTATTAACATTTTCATAAATGCTCTCACCTGTGATTAGACAATTTTAAGGGCAAACATGAGCTTGTTGGTAAGCGCTACTTAATACACCTGAGCAAACTTGATAACCATAATAAGTAAATGGGGGCGACGCCCCCAAACTAACATTTCCTTCACCCGGTATGCGTTCTGACTCCTACCGCTCTCATTGAAGCCGTTAACTGACTTGGAACTACTTTAGTAGGGTCATAAGTAATACTAACCCGGTTGACCCCGGTGATCTGCACATCCTTTACACCTTCCATGGCAAGAAGCTTTTTTTTCATCAAGGTTGTTCTATCTGTATCATGCAAACCTTTCACAGTAAAATGCATCAGATAGTCCATTAACTTCTCCTCACAGTTTTATCACGTTAAACCTAATCAACAGCGCGGCTTACACTGCGGCGGGAATAATTCCGGCGGGCAGACAAACGGGGGGATCGGCGAAACGCTTTCACAGAGCTGCGGGACGCAGAAACCAAAACTAGGCACCAATAGCTTTACAACGGCAACAGACTGTATTATGATGCACAGGTCAAAAGCACAGCAAACCTGGTTCCCAAGGATCAGGCAGGGGCCGCAGGCGAAACTCGGGACATCACAGACAACGGTAGTCGGGAACGGCGTTACCGGGGCACAAAGCAGCACCGTCTTGGTAAAGCCGAAACTTCGATCGGTCAAGGTGCAAACTACCTTATCGCATGCATCCTTGATAGTAATGTCAAGGGTTACCTGAACCGCTATTACTACGTTGGCGCGGCCGCGGTCGTCCGGCTCGGAGCGGGGCAGCACTTCACTGCAGCTGACATCTGTTATTGTACACTCTGCAGATACTCCTCCCGCGCAAGAACTCGGTAAATCGAAGCATACATTCTCACGGCGCTCGGCCTGAAAACAAAAATCATAAACTTTGGGTACTTCGATACAAACGGTTTCAGGAAATAGCTTCCTTACATCTTGTTCCGATTCCATTTGCAAAGCTTCCTCCTTCATGGTAATGCGGAACTATAACCGCCAATTACCTAATTTTATACAGATTATGCCTTTTCAAATAGAATGGTGAAATATTTTTAGTTAATTTTTACTAAAATATTAAATAATAAATCTAACCGGTAATTTTAAATATAAGTTTACCAATAATAACATTATATTCCAACTACACACAAATCATAACCATTATTATCTGTTTTTAAATTTGTTAATAATGGAATAAATACATAAAACTACCGTTTCTTTATTTTATATATACTAAAGGTGTAAATCCTTAATTATTAACCGGTGACACAAAATTGCTTTTTGTCAGTAATATATACAATAGTAAATTTTAATTGGAGGTAAAAAAAATGTTCTTTAAGACCTATGCTCAGCCTCATCAACCTCAGGTGAAAAATAGTGTATTGCAAACACCATTGCCTTATTTTAAACAAATCCAGCCGGGCATTTATTGTTTTTCTTTCACCTCCGCAGGTAACTCCGGGTCATTTCCCGACAACCCGTGGCAGGTCAATTTTACTCCCTTCAGGCAGCAAAAGCATTACCCGGTGGAAGCTCCTGAAAGGATACCAGGGACTAATTTTGTCAGGGCAGGCGGGCAACCAAACGATGCTTACAGCCAATATGATCTGCCTGTGTACTGTTTTACCTGACAGAAATAAGATGCCGGCGGTGCGCCGTACATCAGCAGAGTATTGACACCTATTAGTCCGGTGATTATACTTTGCAAAAAAGTAGAGGAGAATTCCCCACTTTTCCTGGAAACCGGCGGCGCTCATTGCGCTGCGCTTTGTCAGGGGGATAGCGTGATAGTTTTATATGAGGACATCGGCCGGCATAATGCCTTAGACAGGATTTTCGGCAGGGGGCTTTTTAGATGATATTGCTTTTTCTGATAAAATTCCGATAAAATACTGATGTTCAGCGGGCGGGTATTATTCAAGTATTCAGGAGTCAGGAGTCAGAATTCAGAATATTTCGAGACGATAAACCCATTCTCTCATTCTGACTCCTGAGTAGTTACAATTATTTAATGATTATTTTTCTACAGGAAGTCCTGCTCCAGCCCATTCACTAAATGACGCATTATAGTTTTTTGCTTTCTCGTAGCCGCACATGCTTAGTATTTCCGCTAAAAAGCCGGATCTAATCCCTACGGTACAATAAGTTACGATATCATCTTCCGGCTTCAACCCTGCTTTACTGAACATTTCTTTAAGTTCAGGAATACTCTTAATAGTGCCGTCGTTATTGTAAGCATTATTGTAGGGAATACTGATTGCCCCCGGGATACGCCCTAACGCCTTTTCACCATGGTTCGTTTTACCGCTATACTCTTCGGGCGAGCGCGCATCTACAAGCTTAATACCGGCCATATTATTTTTAACATAATCGGTAGTTGCCAGCAATGAATTATCCGGTGTGGTGATTTTAAAGGCAACTGGATTAACATCCGTGCCAATAAGCATGATTGGAGAATACCCAAGGCGATACAACTGCCGAAAGAACATTTGAAATATGAAACAGTCCTCAATTAGTGTAATTATTCCAACCTACAACGAGGCCAAAACCATCGGCGGTACTATTGAGCACCTGCGCCCCTGGAATAACATGATTGAAATTATCGTAGCAGACGGCGGCAGCTCCGACGGTACCACCGGATTAATCCCCCCGGGTATTAAATTGATAAAGGCACCCAGGGGCAGGGCCATCCAAATGAATGCCGGCGCCTGGCAGGCCACAGGTAAAGTGCTGCTCTTTTTACACAGCGACACCCGGCTACCCCATGACTTCTTACAACAGCTAGAACTGGCCATTGCTGACCAAAACGTGGTAGGGGGCGCATTCAAGGTAAAATTCGACCACCCCGGCCTGTTTTTTTATTTAACTTCCTTAGGCTCAAACCTGAGGGCAAGCTTGTCAGGCATCTTCTTCGGGGACCAAGCCATATTTGTCCGGCTGGACATCTTTAACAAACTGGGTGGCTTCCCGCCCATTGAATTAATGGAAGACTGGGAATTTTCCCGCCGCCTGCAGCGGGCGGGGAAAACTGTCGAAAAATAATTATTCTCACTATTTCATCATGCTGAAATATAGTACAGCAATGCCAATAATTATCCGGTAATACCCGAACGGTATGAAATTTCTCCTCTGAATATATTTCATAAAGGCTGCTATTACCGCCCATGCGACTAAAAAGGAAACGATAAATCCGGTGGCGAGGATCTGCCATTCGGTATAACTCAGAATTGTACCAGTATTTAGTAAAGAATAGGTGGAAGCAGCCATCATGGTCGGAATCGCCAAAAAGAAGGAAAACTCTGCAGCAACACTTCTTGATGCTCCTAACAGCATCGCTCCGATAATGGTCGCCGCTGACCTCGATGTGCCGGGAATCATAGCCAGGCACTGAATCAGGCCAATCATGAACGCTGTTTTGTAATCCAAACATGCAATGGTATTAATAGAATTTATTCTATTACGTTTCTCAATAATGATCAAAACAATGCCACCGATCACAAGAGCCAGCGCTACGGTTAAAGGGTTAAAAAGCAGTTCCTCCACATGTTTTCCCAGGGTGCCCCCGATCAGCAAGGCAGGCGTAACGCCAATGATAGTCTTTTGCCACAAACCCCAGACCTCTCTTCTCTCTGCAATTGTCTTATTGCTGCCGAAGGGGAAGACTCTGCGCCAAAAATATACCACCACCGACAGGATAGCCCCCAATTGTATTACCACGTCAAACATATTCGCGAAATTGCCCGTAAAACCGACTAATTTATTCACCAAAATCAAATGGCCGGTTGAAGAAATAGGTAAAAATTCCGTTATCCCCTCGACTATTCCTAATATGATTGCACTAAAAAAATTATCCATTGCCGTCTCCTTGGGTTTTATCACCTATACATCATATTATCTAATCATAACACATAATCCTTGCCATCAAGAATTATTTATCATCTCTTCTAATATTTTTCCGGGTCGATACGCAACAGCCGGATACCATTTAATGTTACCAGCAGCGTCGCTCCCATATCTCCCAGGATAGCCAGCCAGAGGGTCAGCCAGCCCGGGAACACGGCGGCGACGGCAATAGCCTTGATCGCCAGGGAGAATCCTATATTCTGCCGGATCACCCCCAGCGCCGCCCGGCTAAGGCGGATAGTAAAGGGAAGTTTGGTCAGGTCGTCGGCCATCAGAGCGATATCCGCTGTCTCCAGCGCCGTGTCCGCGCCCGCCCCACCCATGGCGATGCCGACCGTCGAAGCGGCCAGAGCCGGCGCGTCGTTGATGCCGTCACCGACCATAGCGACCTTCTCGTGCCGCTGTAATAGGGCCTGGATAGCTTTTACTTTGTCCTGGGGCAACAGTTCCGCATGAAACTCATCAACCCCAACACGGGCGGCTATAGCCCTGGCCGCAGCCTCGTTATCCCCCGTCAGCATGATGGTGCGGCGGATGCCGGCCTGCTTCAAAGCAGCTAAGGCAGCCGCGCCGGTCTCCCGGACTTCATCAGCGACAGCGATGATCCCCAGGAAGCCCTGCATAGAGTATATGACCATGGCCGTCTTGCCTTCCTCCTGAAGTCTTTGGATCTGTTCGGCAATGGGGCCGGTAGCAACGCCCAACTCGCCAAACAGGCGGATATTGCCGATGTAGACGTTCTGCCCGTTCACAACCCCCCGCGCCCCGCGGCCTGCGAGGGCATTGAATTCCTCCGCAGGTTCCGCCTGGAGCCCGCGGGCTTCCGCCGCCTTGACAATAGCCGCCGCCAGCGGGTGCTCGGAGCGGACCTCCAGGTTGGCGGCAATCTGGAGCAGTTCCAGTTCAGAATGGGAGCCCAGGGGAATGATGTCGGTGACTGTGGGTTCACCTTTCGTTAGAGTACCTGTCTTATCGAAAGCAATTGCCGTAAGTGCGCCTGCCTGCTCCAGATATATTCCGCCCTTAATTAGAACCCCTTTCCGGGCAGCGTTGCCGATAGCGCTGACAATGGCTACCGGGGTAGACACCACAAGGGCACAGGGACATGCTACTACTATTAACGCCAGGCCCCGGTAGATCCATGGCCTCCACGCATAGCCGAGGAGCAGGGGCGGTGCCAGGACGATGCTGATAGCCAGGATCAGCACGATCGGGGTGTAGACAGCGGCAAAGCGGTCCACGAACGCCTGGGAGGGCGCCCGCCGGGCTTGCGCTTCCTCCACCAGGTGAATTATTTTGGCGATGGTGGTATCCTGGACCAACTTGGTAACTTCAACCTCAATGGAGCCATGAGTATTGATGGTACCGGCATAAACTTCACCCCCCGGCCCTTTTTCCACTGGAACGGACTCACCTGTTATGGCTGACTCATTGATCGCTGACTCACCCTTGATGATAAGTCCGTCCATGGCGATTTTCTCGCCCGGGCGAATGATCATTACGTCACCCACCTGGATATCCTCCACCGGGACCTCCACTCCTCCCGTCTGACGACGGATCAAGGCCACTTTAGGGGCGACATCCATGAGTCCGCCTATTGACCGTCGCACCCGTTCCATGGTCCAGGATTCCAGCATCTCGGAAACAGAGTACAGGAAAGCCACAACGGCGCCTTCCCTCCACTCACCGATAGCCATGGCTCCTATTATGGCGGTAGTCATCAGTACGCTCATGTTAAAGTCCAGACGTGGCAAAGAGTATATAGCCTTACGAATATTACCCCACCCGCCGGTCAGTATGGCCAGCACGTATAACGGGATAAAAGGGAGAGCCACTGCACCGGACTGCTCTGCTATGTAGGCGGCCAATAACGCGGTGATGGAAACCGCCATCCGTATCAATTCCCGGTTAACCTTCGGCTTTGCCGACTTCACCCGCTCTTCCCCGGCCGGAACGATGGTGTATTTTTCCTTCCTGCCTTCCCGCCGGATCGCTTCCAGGTCGGCCAAGCCTTCGACAGTCAGCTTGCCGGCCATTGTATTTAAACTGGCCCTGGTTACACCAGGGAGCGCCGCGACGCCTTTTTCAAACTTGGCGGCGCAATCCATTCAGGTGATCCCTTCCACCCGGAAAACTGTGGTCTTTCCGGGTACGCCCAGACTCTCACTCTGGGCCATCCCACATCACTCTCCTAACAATATGTTCATTTGGTGTAATTCAAGATCTCCTGTACCAGGTTGCCGACATGTGTGTTCGCCAACCGGTAGTAGACCATTTTACCGTCCTTCCGGTACTTGGCGATCCCCAGGTGGTGCAATAACCGGAGATGGTACGAAGCAGTCGCCTTACTGCTGTTGATTAGGGCTGCCACATCACAGACGCAAAGCTCGGCTTTACTGAGAGCGTAGATGACCTTAACCCGGTTATCATCAGCCAGGGCCTTAAAAGTGGTAGCGACACCTTCAATTAGATCCACCTGAGGCTTAAGCCGGTTTACAATCTCTTCATCAATGCAATTGACCTGGCAAACCGGGACATCACGCACCAGTTTACCTTTGAGCAGTTCTTGCGTTATTTCCCGTCACCTCACATTCAAATATTAAAATGATCTTTTGACTATAATATTATCGGGTTCCCCCATACGTTAACTCTGAAGCTCAATGATATGCTCATAATATAAGCTCTGCCGGGGTCGCCATCAGGCTCTTCGTCAGCACTTCGTGAAAATCAGGTTTTCCTTTGATTCCTGAGCCATCTTGCGAAAGGAGTGACCATAATCCTGACTAATTGGACGACCCAATGATAATATGCGCCCGCCCATACAGTCGCGGCATTGCGCGGCTTCCTCCCGAACGCAGACTTTGGACGGATACAGTTCATAGAGGGCCCGGTATTTTGCGGGAGTAACATTGGGCATGACGACATTCGCTCCCAACTGGAGGGCTTCTTCCCGGCCGTCAGCCGGCCTGAGAGTGGCCAGCGCTGTGGTGGCGGGAATGTGCGCATAACGGGTAACGATCCTGGTCAGAGCTATAACTTTGAAGGTCATCTCCACGGTCCCGTTCGCATGCCCCGCCAGGGGGGTCTCTTCGTGACAAATGTACGGCCCCACTCCCACCATATCCAGATCAAGTTCTTTAAATTTTAGTATGTCCAGGGCAAGGTCTTCTATTGTTTGACCGGGAAGCCCGATCATCACTCCGGAACCCACCTGATAACCAATTTCTTTTAGCCAGGCAAGTATTTTCATGCGTTCATCGTAGTTGGAATCCGGGTGGAGCCGGTCATAAAGTTCACGGTTGGAGGTCTCAAAACGCAATAGAAATCTATCCGCGCCCGCCTCGTGCAGCCGCTCATATTCTTCCCGTGAACGCTCCCCAATACTGAGAGTAACGGCTACATCCGCCTGTCGCTTGATCCGTCTTGTCAGTTCAGCCAGCTTGTCCACGGTAAAGTACATATCTTCGCCTGACTGCAACACCACTGTCCTGTACCCCAACTCTTCCGCAACAGAAACAGTATCCAAAATTTCCTCGACAGTCATACGGTAACGTTTAATCTTGCGGTTGCCCCTGCGAATGCCGCAATAGTTGCAGTTTTTTCTGCAATAGTTTGAAAACTCGATCAGACCCCGCAGGTGAATTTCCTCACCAACATACTTTTGCCTTACTCTGTCCGCCACGTTGTAAAGCCTGGCCAGATCCTCCCGGTTTTCCACGGCAAGAAGACAAACCAAATCTTCTTTACCGAGGTCCTGTTCATAATCAATCTTGTAAAAAATATGTTTTAGCAAACTATCTTCCTGTCTTAACAACATTTACACACAACCCCTCGGTTTCGGAAGACCTGCAACCTTGCAGGCGCCCTGCGCCGGACCGGCGGGAAACAATTCATAAATGCGCTTTAAGCTGCAGCCGGTCTCTTTGCATAGCTTCGAGATCATCGGTGCAACTTGAAATTGTTGATAATGATCACGCAGGTAGTTGATTACTTGCCAATGCTCACCAGTAAGTTCTTCGATACCTTCGGCCGCGGCAAAAGCCCTGGCTACTTCTTCATTCCAGCATTCCGGATCGATTATAAAACCGTCCTCGTCAATTTCCACTTCCAGGCCGTTTAACTCAAAATCGGGCATTTAATAAACATCTCCTCTCTATGATATTGCTGCCGCTAAATCTTCAATCAAGTCACCGGGATCTTCCAGTCCAACCGACAGTCTGATCAGGTCGCCGGTCACCCCCGTACGCGCCCTGTGGTCGGGATGCATCC
>JGI12104J13512_1001704_pt1 | contig 15449 bp, 4 predicted proteins | sample TerdegcTABiofilm_FD_13512 | JGI IMG/M metagenome (IMG submission 13512)
TATGAATCAATCACATTGTACCCGTTAATTGCAAGTAAATCTGCAAATTCGGTCAAGTTAGAAAGGCCGGTCGTAGAAGTGTAATCATTCTTATGGTAGCGGTCAATTAAAACGGTTTTTCCAATGCTCTGAACAACATCTATTAACGCTGTCTGGACATTATCTGATGGCTCATCCTCCAAAGGAGCTTCAAGAACTGCATAAATTGTATGAGTTCCACTTGTCATTGGAGTCCATGAAACCGAACTTGTGACAATAGCACCCGCAGGAACATCAACAGTATTTGTTCCAATAAGAGTTCCCCCTGCATTTGGGTCACCATCATAGAAATAGAGTGTTAACCCAGAGAATGAATATAAACCACTATTCGTTAATGTCGCAGTAAGAGTTGTCAACTTTCCAGGAAGTACGGTCTTTGGTGAATAAGAAAGACCTGCTACCTTCAGGTCGATATCTGTAGAAGGTGTCCATATAGGAGAAGTTATTGCAATATCACCATCCTGTTCCACAATTTTCAGATAGAACCATTTTTCACCACCAGAGAAATTGTAGTCATAGCTTCCTGAGTAACTCTGAGAATTAATGGGGACTTCATAGATAACCTGACCACCTTTTGTTACTATCTGAATAGTGCTAATAATATCTGTAGAATCAGGGTCGTTAACTTCAAGAGTAAAATGTATCGTTTCACCACTTGCAACAGGTATGGTTGAACCCATCCAGTAATCATTGGCAAGGAATGAAACCTTGAGGTTTCTGTCCTCAGTACTATAAGTTCTCATCAACATTAGTGCATCAATGACATCCTGCTTTGTTAGATTGTTTGCAACAATACCTGTGAGGTTATTTGGAGGATATCCCCAATTCGCTGCATGGTTGTCTTGACCGTTTGTTGCTCCCACATGCCAACCTTTATCAAGAGCATAAATGTATGCTTCTTCAAGACGTGCATAAGCATATGGTGGCGAACCATTACCCACTTCTTGAAAAATTATTTTTTTATCAATATCACTATCATATGTAAAACCAAGAAAATCATCAAGAGTAAATGGATGGTTGAATTGAGCAAACACATTATCAGGCTGTGTCTTAAGCCAAGAATAAAATTCGGGAATAGTATCATAGTTTGCGTCATTTCTGCTAACAAAAGTATTAGATTCATAAACATTTATATGACCATCTGATGTATGTGTGTACTCAAATCCACGTAAACCGACAAAAACACCATCCTGAGTAAATGCATTAGCTTGTGTAAGAGTGTCTGCCCACTCTGTAGCGTTAAGCGAGTTAGAGTGGTCAGTAATTGCAAGAAAATCTATATTTGCAGTATCTCTTGCATAAGCAAAAGCATCGTATGGAGTTAAAGTCCCATCTGAATAAGAAGTATGAGAGTGTGGATCACCAAAATAATGGTTAGGTGTTGTCAGTTGTTCTATGATGGTAAAATACCATTGCAATGTCTTTAAATTACCAGCGTTATCGCTTACTCCAACCTCAACATTATGCTTGCCTAAGGTTAAGTTGCTTGAAGGAGTATATGTAAGCCCTGTTGAAGTGATAGTTGCTTGCGATGTTAAATCGACATTATCCAACTTTAAATATACTGAATCTATATTAATTCCGCTATCATCGTCTGTATATAAAGCAGAAATTTCAGGACGCAATTCATAAGTTACAGAGAACCTATAAGGCTTAACACTGTAGATAATAGGTGGAACTCCATCACCAGAGACAGAGGGACCTGACTTTGCAGAAGTTGGACTTCCTGTTGCATTGAGTCCGTTTGCATCCTTTGCCTCAAAGTAGTAAGTATAGTCAGATCCTGCTGAAAGAGTTGTGGAGTAAGTATAAAGTTTTCCATCTGAGTAAGTTGTATCTGATGGGTCAACTTCGATCATTGTAAATGGGCTTCCAGAAATCTCAACTGAAGACTTAAGAATGTGAACTTTTGGATAACCTGAAAGTGGTGCGTCATTATCAGCGTCGGTATATTTCACTCTATAGACAAATGTTGTCGATGGACTACCTGATGATGGCTCAACACCATCACTTTCATAACCTACTTCCCCTGTCCAATCAAGAGTAGGCGCAGCATTTCCTGACACATTTAGTGTAACTCCCGAAGTAACATTACCTGCTGTTACACTATTGACGGTTGTAGAACCAGCATAAGGTACGTTTGTTGATGGTTCCCATAACTCTAAAGTATAAGGTCCACCAGCTGGAACTCCAATCTTAAAGTATCCAGAAGTTGAAGAATATCCTTCATTAACATTGTTGTTCTCAGTCAAATAAATTCCAACAATAGTAGTTCCACTTTTAACCACAACAACTTTATTTTCTGCAGGACTCCCACCAATATACGCCGTCCCTTCAATCCAACCACCAAGTGTGCCTGAGCCAGATGATACCATATTAAGAGGTGTAATTTCTACTGAATTTGAGTCCCGATTAGATGAACCCTCTCTTACTCTTGCAACATAATAGATATTCTTATTCCAATCGAAATTAATATTGGCTGTAATACTTGTTTTATTTACTTTCGTAACAATCCAACCTGACCAATTTCCACTTCCATCGGTAGTAATAGGCCATGAGCTAGCCCAAGCAGTGCCATCATAGCCCCAGGAATAAGGGGTTGTTCCTACATTGGCCCACCATATTGCGTATATTAAATCTGGTGAGGGATATAAAGGAGACATAAATCCAACTCTACTTTTAATTTGGTATATTGTATTAGGGCTGCCTCCTGTTGCTCTAACAAAAACTGCAATCGGTGTTCCATTACCAGGAGTTGAAGTACTAGTGGTGCAATCTATAGGAATATAAGTTGAAATTGTTTCAACGCTAACCGCCACAGCAGCTTGTACACTTTGCCCAAAAGGTAAAATAAGGTTCATTACCATCACAAGTGTAATAAGTAGTAAAAACAATTTCTTTTGCATTTTAACCTCCTACCATAAATTATGTTATATATAAAAAATGAACCTTTAAAATTAAAAAAGATAGTAAGACAGAAGAACTATATATCACTTGGGTTTTAGAACCCTTAAAGGAGTCTGTTCTTCTCCTTTTAAAGCCATGACAAGTTGGTTGGATTAATAAATCCTTGTCAAACTGGAAGATAGGCATTAAAGGGCCACCTGCCTTACCATCATTAAATGTTTAACTATAAGGGTATTTGTATGTATGAAGTATTTGTAAGGATTGATGTTAGTAAAAACTTTTTTAATGTATCTATTGTTAATAGAATAAATTGGTTTAAAATTAGATTTTGAATTTTTATATGCCTTAGAAAAAATTAAAACATAAAAAAATAACATTTCATAGTTATTATATAATATCTAAATTTTGTTATCAAGTAATTGTATTGAGATTATTAAAAGACCCTCTATTTTGTCATTATCGTATAAACGGGAATCCAGTATTTCCATCGGTAATATAGATTCCTGCTTCCGCAGGAATGACGGTTTGGATAACTTTTTTAGAGACCTCGTATAAGTCCATAATATATTGGAAAAATTAAAAACTTCTATCATATATTTTATAGATTATATATTTTTCAATAGAAGGTTATCCTGTCTCTTAGTAGTGCTTTTTTAAAAAAGGAAACTCTGATGCCTAATCCCTTTGTCAAGAGGCACCACCCAAATTGAAAAAAATCTTAACTTTCTCAAAAGATGATATCTTAAGAGGAGTCATCTTTAAAGAAATCCTCACCCCAAAATTCAAAAAATAAAATAGTGTACAAAAATAGACTGTCTGTTTTTGTAAACTAAACAAAAATGTTAATTTGGTGTCAAACACTAAATTAACATAGAGATAAATTTTTCACTTGTTAACTAAAGAAAATAAAAAAGGGCTGGGAACATCCCAGCCCTTTATCTCTTTCACCCTTTAAAATCCCTACAGAGGGTTCTTTTTTCAGAACCCCTTGTAGTTCCTATTAATCTTTATTCCTCAGAAGGAATATTGTACCAGAGAAAGTCGATTGTAACTACTTGATAGAGGTCGTTCCAGTTAACAGTTGCACCAAATGATTCTGCAATGAATCTAAGAGGTACAAATGTTCTTCCATTGACAATAACTGGAGCAACATCAAGTGTTACAACTTCTCCATCAACAATTGCTGTTGGGTTACCAACTTGAAGACCTATAGTATGAACTGCTGATGTAAGTTCGAGTGAGATATTGATACCCTTTGTTTCTGGAATCCATTCAACATCAGCACCGAATGCTTCAGCAATGAATCTAAGTGGAACCATTGTTCTTCCGTCTTTGATAAATGGGGCTGCTTCAAGAGGATCACCATATGCACCATTTACTTTTGGAGTTGGATTACCAATTTGAAGTTCAAGAGTTGTCTTATTAAAGATAATAACTGTTATCTCAACTTTCTTTTCGTTTCCAACAGCATCTTTTGCAACGATATTTACAGGGTTTTCTCCATAATCAAGTGTAAGTTCAATCTCCCAATCATCACTTGCAACTGTTGCTGGTTTATCATTAACTAAAACTGTTGCGCCAACTTCAACATAACCAGTAAGTTTAACTTTTGTTGATGTTAGTGGTGATGGAAGAGCGTTAACTGTGACATTTGGTGGAACTGTATCAAGAACAACTTTAAGTAATTTTTCTGTCTTATTTCCAGATTTATCTTTTGCAACAACAACTATGTCATTTTCACCCTCTTTAAGTGAAACTTCAGCACTGAATTTACCATCTGCATCAACTGTTGCTTCAACACTATTTACAAGAACCGTTGGAACTCCAGCATTGTCTGTTGCAATTCCAGTAATTGTTACTGTTGGTTTATTAGTTGGTGATACTGGTTTATCAACAGAAAGCTCTGGAGCAATTGTATCAGCACCAACAACAACAACTGTCTTACCAGGAACATATCCATCCTTTGCAACTGTTATAAGTATCTCACCTGCTTCTGTTGGTTTAACTAAGAATTTTACAACACCATCACCATCTGTTACACCAGCTAAATCAACACCAGCTCCATAGAGAGTTACCTCTGCACCAGCAACTGGGAAGTTTGGTCCAGCTTCTGTAACTTTTACTGTGACTTCTGTCTCAACTCCAACAACAAGGTCGCCCTTAAGTGTTAAACCAAGACCCTTACCAGAATCAAAGTATGGAAGTGGCCATGAAGCATTTCCAACTGGTGGAGAAATTCTTTGAAGTTCTCTTTGATCTTCAATGTTATGTCCATATGGGGATGGAGCTATATCTAAGTCTAATTGTGGTTCATAACATAGGAAATCTAATGTGAAATCAGGTGCTCTATCATCATATGTCCAGTAGAGTGGTTCACCTGGTGATGTGAAATCTACCCACCATGGCCACATCGAAGAATGGAACCAGAAGAAGTCATCACCATAATGGTTAACAACTGCAAGGTAAGCAATCTTTGTTCCTGTTCCACGAGGTCTGAAGTTAAGAGTTGCAGTCGAATCTGCATCAAGTGTTCCATACGCCCAAACTTCGACATTGCCAACAAGTTGTACCTGTACACCTGGTCTTACTGGAATATCTCTATCATCTGCTGGAAGTCCGTGAACAACAAGATGATTCTCAAGTCCATATGTTAAGTCATAGTAATTTGGATTCAAGATATCCTTTGAAAGTTCAAGATGTGATTCTCCATCAAGTACTTCAAATTTAATGAAGTTTATATCGATTTTAGTATCTGCGTTTGCATACCAGTCAAGATAGAATGTCCCATCACCATTTACATCATCATCTACATACTCATTCTTCCCAAGGATTCCGGTGAGAGCACCAATATCAGTTGTTATTACAAAGAATGTTGCTTTTCCTTGTTCATCAAGTGGAATTGTATCTCCAAGGCTAATGTAACAATCACCATCAAGGTCTGGGAATAGTTGACCCCAATTCCACTTATCATAGTTATAATCTTCATTGTATATTCCATTGTTTGTCCATAAACAAGTATCTACGAGAGGATGGACACAATCCAAAACTGTATCTCCATATATATTAAATGGTGTGAATCCATAACCAAATTCTGGCTCTCTTGGTTCATAATAACTATAAACTCTTCCTGCTTCATCATAGCTTGTTGCTACTAAGTTGAAGTAGTGAGGTGTATATGCTGTGTATGGTAAGAAACCTGCATAAACACCTTCAATTTCAGGAAGACAAATGTCTGCTGGTTTCCCTGGTCCACCTATTGGATTGCCATTGCAATCTTTTGCAGTAACAGTAACCTTATAGAATCTTAAATCACCAACACTCATTACAAAATCAGGATCAGGGTCTTCTGGATCAACTATATGTACTGTACCATTAGGATCTTCAAGATTTACTATCTCCCAAGTCACTTTTGGAAGTTTAACCTCAACCTCAACTTCTCCGTAGTGTTTTCTATTTGGTGAATAAACTCCTACAAGGAATTTGCCTTTATCATTTGCAGTGAATCCAAGGAACTTATAAATTCCTTCAGCTTTTTCTTCAAATGATTTTATCGCTACAATTGAACTATTCCAAGCATTTTCATCAACTGTGCTGTTAAGTAAAACTCTTACCCAGTTATTATCATCATCATCTGGTCTAAAGAGCCAATTTTGAATAAGAGAATCTAAAACAGTTATACCTCCAATACCAATTGATAAATCAACTGGATTTCCATCTGCATCTTTAACTATAAATGTTAATGGATCGCTTCCATTTAACTCTGGAACAACACCAGCAGTTAAGCAAGGAGTTGTTTCAACTTCCCAATCAGGTACGCCAACAACTGGTATCTCTTTTTGACCAGCAAGATATACTTCCCAATCATCAATATTTCCAGTATATTTATTTGCTTTTCTTGGGTTAACACCATCATCACCATAAACATATGCAGTAAGTCTTACTGGAATGACCTCATCATCAAGTAGAATCCCGTTTTCATCAAAATCAAATCCAATTTCGTTAAGTTGTGCACCATATGCTGATGTTAAATCAAATACATATTCACCCTGGTTAATGTTGGTTGTTAATGCTGTGAAACTAATAAATCCACCATTCCATGCTCTTGTTGCAACATCATATGTACCAACAATTTCAGTTTCAAAATCTGCAAATGAAATCTTTCCATCACCTGTAAAGTCGAATCCATTATATACAGGGCTTAATACTGGTGTAGCATTTGTTAAATCATTTGCAACATTTAATCTTGTTCCACTCTTTGGCGTTTGACCAGTAATCCAAGCATCACCAACTCCATATCTTGTTTCAAGTTCTGGTCTAATTGGATCAAGTATACCTCTATCTTGCCATAAGAACATAACGACATTGTTAGCAAGAGGTTGTTTTGTTGTAATTGTAGTTTCACCAAATGGTGTTGAATCTTTATCAAATGGATAAACTTTTGCTGTAACTTTAAGTGTGTTATCTGAATCAACCTGAAGTTCACTTTTATCTGTTACAAGTTCAACAGCATGAACTGGAATGTTTTCTGGTGTATCCATGCAAGATGTACAATATTTATAATCCACTGAATAGGTCTTGCCAGCTGCGTCTTTCCAATAAGCTGTAACTTTAATATATCCAGGACCAGTTGGTATTATTCCTTGAAGTAGAACAACATCATTAAGTTCCCATCCATCTTCAAATGTAAAATCGTCAATTAGATAGCCACCTGGTAATTCTTCGTCCCAAACATCCAAGAATGATTTTACTGTCCATTTATCGAAGTAATCATATGTTTTTGGTAAATCTGGTGTAGTGTTGTATTCATATGGGCCATCAAATGGACCAACCATAAATACTGGTTGACCATCCGGGCTTGCTTTTATTCCTTCAATCACTACCTTTGATGGAGTTAGATGATTACCATTTTTATCCTTAAGAATAAATCTTATTGTGTAATTTGTTAATGGATAGTACTCTGAACCAAGCTTCCAGAAGACCTCTCTGAATTGAGCATGTCTTGAGTTCCAACCATTTTCTAATCCTACTACTGTTAGAGCATCTGCTGGACCAGTATTTGGGTCTTCATTCCAATCATATCCCCAACCTGAACCAGGAAGATTTGATTGTCCACCAGGGTATGATCTTAATTCCATAGTAAGATTTCTTAAAACCCATGGAAATTGATCTGTTGCTGGCCCATAAGGTGGATATGGATTTCCAAATGGCGAATTTCTTAAACCCTCATCAACAACCTCGAATTCAGCAAAGTTAATATCATAAATCTTTGCAGTTTTAACAGAGACAGGATCTTTTGTCATATAATCAATTAACTGGAAGTCAAGGTTAAGTTGTGGGTAATCCCAGTCATACCAGAATGAGTTTCTTGTATCTAAATCTTCCTCTTGAACATAAGTGTTTTCTAATGGGAAGAGTATATTCCAGTAATTTGTTGTTGTGAAAACTGTAAATTTGATCTCGTCACATTCTTTTGTTGGCGGTTTAACAGGAACCATAACTTTACTTCCAACAATTCCAACTGGAAGTGGATAATCAACAATTGTGTATGATCCTACAGTTTCACCTGGATCTGGTATTCCATTTTTATAAATACTACCTGATGGTGAATCAACAAATGTCATTGCAGAAACTTCTATAGGAGCATGATTTAATATCTCATTCGGGCTCCAATCATAGACATTTGTTAGTGGACCAAAGCCATCATTAAGTTCCCATAGATAATCTTTTGATGTACCTTTCTGTAGTATGTAAAGTGTGCCTTTTCCATCATCAACTAATGCATACCATTTAATTCCTCCACCAGATGCATTTACATATGCATAAAGATTCTCATCCTCTGCAGGATAGAATGGTCCTGATGGATCATCAACATCAACTGGATTATCAATATTTTCAAGGTAGATTCCAAAGTTAGGAAATCTCTGGTCGAGATAAGAAATGCAATCTCTATCGCCTGTTGCAACAATTACCTCTGGATTGATTGGATAGAACTTCTCAAACCAGCAATCATACATATCTCTGAATACACCATCTACAAAAATATATTTATCTTCCGGGTCATCCGGGTCATCTTCAACATAAGCATCTGCTGGGAATGGGATAACTATTTTTCCATATGTTCCATCAACAGGTCCAATTGCATTACATATTTCTGCATATGCTGTAATTCTTACTTGTGGATAATCATGCTTCATTGTCTTTGCAAGAGAACCTCTCCATGGAGTTATCTCAAATCTATAACTCTTTTGTGTTGCACTGAGATAGAAATCTCCACCTGGAAGAACAGTTTCATAACCCTCAACATAAGGTGGAAATGGATAGTTATCCCAATTAATTGCATAATATCCTGGAACCTGTGCTAAAACATGAACTTTTGCACCGGCTGGTAATACACAATCTTCTGGTAATGAAACAATTACTGTATAGGTCTCTTCAACTTTTAATTCTTCAACAAGACCATCTTCTGGATGGTTTTTATCATAAGTTTCATAAACCTTAACATCAAGATTCATCTTACCAGGAAGAACTGGTATATCAAATCCTCTGAAATCACCAAAACGAAGCGTCAATCCTGGATATAATAGTGGTGTATTCCACCAATAGTAATCATTTGCAACAACTGTATCACCTGCCGAAATATCGCCACTATCATCAATATCAATTACATTTACATCTGAAATTACTTCAGTGGTTGAACTTGTTAGAGAAGGTAAAATAGTTATTTCATGATCTACTGTAAAGAATAATTCGTCTTCGACTGGCTTTAAGATATATTCATTAAGATCAATATCATCTCCATTGTCAGTGTCTAATACATAAATTGTGGTACCATATATATCAGTTCCCTTTATTACCTGACCTAAGGAAATGCCATCACCATAGTTTTCATCAACTACACCGAGCCACTCTTCAGCCTGTGTTAATGGAATATAATCATCTGAACTATTGTGGCTGATTAATGTCCACCAATTAGTAGTAATAATATCATAACCATCGTCAAACCAGATTTCAAGGTCAAGAAACTCTCTGTTTGTTAATTTTATGTTATGAAAAACTGTTGTTGCAATTCTATGAGCAACAGACCATTCAAGTTGTTGAGTTATTGCAGTTAATATATCAGTTCCAGTTCCTTTTGAAAGTCTTGCAGCAAGAAGTGGGTTATAAGGAAGCCCTTCTGTCCAATATGCTGGTTCAACATCAGATTCAACTGCGATATCATATACTATTTCATTTCCGCAGCATGATGCAACAAGTACTTCAAATAATACAAGCCCGTCTCCTTCTGAAATATCTCCATCATCATCTATATCAATAATATTAAGAACAAAGTTTCTTCCACCAATTACAATGGTCCAGTCAGATAAAGTATCACCAAGGGAAAATGGTCCATATCTTTTTGTATTGTTTGAAGATGCTGGTGTTTCAAAAGTTGTATCTGGGTCAATGAATAAATGATAACCTCCATCTTCATCAGAAGCAATTATTGCATAATATCTATCAGTAAGTTTTGAGCCAGATGCATCTGAAACTGCTGTTAAATAAAAATCTGTTCCAAACTCTGGTGTATAACCTGTAGCATACCACAAGAAAGAGTAAGGTCTTAAATGTGAATCAACTGTACTTCTTGTTGGAGGAGTATTGAAAGTCACATTCCAGAGTGAATTAACAATCATTGTGGCATTTTTGTTTGTTGCAGCTTCAACTGTCTTTACGTTTCTAAACGGTACAAAGGAAAGTGCCATTAGTGCTACTAAAATTATTGCTAAGATTTTACGCATAAGCGCAAACCTCCTTTTTAATTAAATTTTTGAGGAATCCGTCCTCTTGCGGGGTTAGGGCCGAAAAATTTAAATCACTAATTTTTAGCTTTTTCTCATAATAATGTAAATAGGGTATTTGATACCTCTGTTGTTTGATTAAAAACATAAAATTAGTAATTTTTAGTTTCTTATCCTCCCTAACCTTTAGGATAAGAAACTTTTCTTTTTTCACCTTTTAAAACCACCTCCTTTTTAATAAGTTTTGAGTTTAAGTTTTTTGGCGTCTTCTACCCTCTCTGGATTAACCAGCGGTTTGAAGTTACTACCACATTCTTAAACTCCATATATTAATATGCAAATTTTATGCCAATTTATTTCTATATTTTGAATAATTTTAAATTTTCTTTTTCATACAGAATCTATCTAAATTTTTAATACTGAAAAACAATTTTATTTTGAATATTCTTAAATTAAAATTTGTAAAATTTTTATATAAAAAATAAAAAAACCATTTGTTAATAAATTTTTTGTTGTTCAATTTTTACACATTATGTGTAAAAATTACCCAAAGTTTGTATTTTAAGTTTAATAATTCTTTTATTTTATCTTCCAATTTTTTTTAAATAATGAGTTTAAATTTTAATCTCAAAAATAAAAAAGCCCCGAGTTTCCTCAGGGCTTTTAATTCAAAGCTTTAGATTATATAAAATTCTTAGGGTAATCCAACAGTATCATGGATAGCCACATTTTCTCTTCTCATATTAAGAATTAAACGGAAAGAGTTAGCATAAATATTTCCATCAAAAACAAGATTTGTATTTGTGTCACTATATACTACAAATGCTTTACCGGTATTTGGATCAAACTGAAATCTTGTTGAACCCTTCCATTCTGTATAAAGATTCTTAGATGGCCACATAAATCTCCATGTTTTATCTGATGGATTAATCTGGAAATAATATCCTTTCTTTGGATTACATGCAGTCGGTAAGACATAATTTGAGTTACCTGCAAAATCAATTGCCTCTACTATGAAAGTATGGCCTTTTGGAGATTCATTAATTGTGTAACTGTTTGTTGTTGAAGAAACGGTATCAATAACATTTCCATCCATTATAATGTTATATCCCCAAATTCCGCTCCTCTCGTCTTGAGCACTCCAATTTAATTCAGTTTGTCCTCCTGAACCTTTAACACTCCAGCTAACAATTGGAGATATTGTATCTAACATCAAAGGGAAATCCTTAATGTCATAGGTTTTAGAACCTCCAGTTGGATCACTACCAGCTTCAGCTTGAATTCTAAATGTATAGTTTCCATCAGGTAATGTAACACCGGCATTATTCTTTCCATCCCAGACCCAATCGTAGTTCCATCCATACCAGAATTCATACCAAGTTGAAACTAATGAGTTTTTTCTAACATATGTATCAACAATTGGTGTTAAAAGGGTTTGACCAGAACTATTTAAAATTTTGAATTGAATCTCTTTTGTTCCTCTAAGAAGTGAAAGTACAGCCCAAACCTCATCTTTATTTCCATCTCCATTTGGAGATATTGCAATTTTATTCCTAAATAGGTCACCATTAAAATCTTCACCTAATGGATAAAATGTTGTGCCCTCTAAATTATATAGCCATGTGTATCCAAACCACCACCACCATTCATCAGGGTCATAGGCAGGTGGATCTATAACAGGGTTGTGTGCATAAAATTCATCTTCATAATCATAAGATGTATCTTGCCAATCTCCAAGAAGTATTGAAAATGGAAGGTGCAAATTGGGTTGAGAACCAGTAGAATCTAAGAATATAAATCCATCTACAAAAACATTATCAAAAGAGCTAAACAAATTCATATTAAGACTCATATAAAATTCAACACTGCTATTTGCTGGAACTGTGATGTATGTTATGGTATTACCTGATAGATTTTTAAATGTGAACCCAGATGTTGAATATGAATAAAGATAATTTCTTAAAAACCATATCATTTGTAAACCTGATAAATTATATGTTAAATCTGAAGAGCTTTTATTTACCAACTTTATTTTTGATTCAAATGTTGAAGAGTATTCACTATCACCAGTTATCCATGGTGAATTTGGATTGTTTCCATATACCAATACCTTGTAATCTAACCCATCCAAGGCATTTACTAAATCAATTCTCCCAGCTCCTTGAAGTCTTGGCGAATAATAATAGTAACCATAGTATGTTAGAGGTTCAGAAGTTGTCATTAAAATGTTTTTTATTTCTTCTGGTTTTAGTGTAGAATCTTTTTCAAGCATAAGAGCTGAAGCGCCAGCTACATGAGGAGATGCCATTGAAGTTCCTGAATAAACAGCATATCCTCCATCTGGAACAGTCGAATATATATAACCTCCTGGTGCAGAAACTTCAGGTTTTCCCTCCATAAATGGTGTTAATCCCCATGAAGTAAAAGCTGAAGGTTGATCGACAGTTGGAACAGGAACAGAAGCTGTTCCGCCTGTAAATCTTATTTTAGGAGAAGAAAGACCTCTTAAATATAAACCATCGCTGTTTCCAATAAAGATTGCAGGTATTGTTATATCATCTGCTAAAGCCATAGTAATAAGATCATTACCTCCAGTTGCATGGTTATGTACGATTGCAGCAATTGCGCCAGCATTTTGTGCATTCCTAACCTTCGTCACAAAAGTCGCATCTGCTTCAGTACCGCCTCTTTCCATAAGAGCAATTTTTCCAGGTATAAATGAACTAAAATATGATGGTGTATTACCATAGCCAACAAATTGAACATCATATTCATTTGTTGTGCCAAGAACAGCAACTGGATCTGGAGATGGACTGCCAACCATATATTCTAAGACTTGATTTGGTGTTTGACTTGTCTCATAAGCAAATGGAACTGTCATATAAGAATTATCTGAAGAAGCAACAGATATAACTTCAGGTGTTGTCGATGGATCACCAACAACTCCAATATCTGGATAAACCATACTATATCTGCCATCACCAAAATAAGTTCTCCAAATGTTTGGATAGTATTGATAATAACTGTTCCCTGCAGATATTGCAACAACTATTCCAGATTTAACAGCATTTGATATTGCAATCTGTTCAGGATCATCAGGTTGATTAAAGCCACAATCAGAACCAAATGACAAATTAATAACATCTACTCCCAAATTTGTTAAATATTCAAAAGCCGCAATTATCGATTCACTTGTCGCAGAACCCTCACATCCAGGAACAATTTTTGCAGCAATGAGTTTAGCATCTTTTGCAACTCCTTCTACACTACCGTTTGCTGCAACTATTCCAGCAACATGCGTTCCATGTCCATTGCAATCTTTTGGATTGGAATCCCAATCTCCAAAATCATATCCTGCAATAACTTTTGAATTTGGGAATCCAGGTCCACCAAGATCTGGGTGATTATAATCTATACCAGTATCAACAATACCAACAACAATTCCATCACCAGTATATCCTAAACCTCCAGATGGTTGACCTTCTTGGATTAGTGGAACTGAATTATTTAAATCTATCTTCCAAACCCTTGGAAATGAGATTCTTTTTACATAAGGAATTTTACCAAGATTGTTGTACTCCTTAATTGGTATTTCAATTGTTATCTGGTTATAAAGATTTTGAGTTTTACTTATAACCTTAAACTGGATCTTTTTTGTTTCAAGATATTTTATTACTGAATCTTGTTGAGATTTTATCTTACTCTCTTTGCCTTTATTAGCAAGAGGAGGTTCTTGAAGTGTCAATATTAACCTTATTTTACCCTCTACCTTTACAATTGGAAGTTCTGCATAATCTTTAGGAATTTTAACTCCATCAATAACAACATAATTTGAGATCATTGGGATACCTTTTGTCAAATCTGGTTTTTCATGTTCAAAAGTTATTGATCCATCATCAACTATCAAATCTGGCACAGGTTCACTGAGTGCTTTAACATAAAAACCTTGTAAAGAAATTAATAAACCTAAAATTACTAAAAATGCTAAAAACTTTTTCATATCACCTCCATTTTCAAGATTTTTCTTATTTATATAAAAATTTATTTTAATTGTCAAGAGGGTTTAAAAATTAAATTATTGTTGCATAATTAATATCACCTACCTAAAAATTATTCTTTAATTCAACTTATCAATTTTTCTCTTTTTGTTCCCATAAAATCTATCGTTATAGAACAGGCAATAACTTTTCTATCATTTAAATTTTTTAAAAATGGGAAATTTAAAAGATAAATCAGATAAAATAAAGTAAATTTCTATTAAGATATTTTATTATGGAACATTTCGACTCTCTCATATAAAATTTTTCCCTCTTTTAAAATTCTTTTTATAAATGGATTTTCTGTTTTAACCATTTTTTTAATTTCATCTTCTGTATATGGAAAAATATCAACAGGAATACTTACTTTTTTGTTAAAGAAAGATAAAAACTCTGGAATTCTATCAAAGTATCTTTCATATTCTGAACTCTTGAGGATTATTAATATATCTAAATCGCTACCTACACCAAAATTTTCCGTAAGAATTAAACCAAAAAGAATTATTTTTACTATATTTTTATTGCTTTTACCAAGCTCTTTTGAAGATTTTTCTATCTCCTCTAAGAAAATCTCTCTATTTTCATATAAATTTTTTGGTAGCGCCAAGGGGAATCGAACCCCTATCTGAGGATTGAGAGCCCTCCGAACTAACCATTGTTCTATGGCGCCATCTTATATATTATATCA
>JGI12104J13512_1001706_pt1 | contig 15425 bp, 16 predicted proteins | sample TerdegcTABiofilm_FD_13512 | JGI IMG/M metagenome (IMG submission 13512)
AAGTCGTTCACTAACGATAACGCCATGCTTCAGCCTGGTTGACTGAATAGTTACCAGTAGGGATTTCTTGTATTCCTTTAGGGTTTTTAAACCCTTGAGTTGTACCCAAAAATGATTCTGACTACTGACTACTGACTACTGGCTACTGAATACTGACCCCTGAGCAATTACAGTAAATTATAAAAGCTGGTGTTCTTGAATGAGTACCTTTCTGGTTACAGGAGGGGGCGGCTTTGTAGGTTCCAACCTGACCATTGCCTTAGTGGAACAGGGCCACAGGGTGAAGATCCTGGATAATTTTTCTACCGGCAGCCTGGAAAATTTACAGCCGGTCTTAAAAGATATAGAAGTGCTTGAAGGGGAACTGCGAAACCTGAGTGATGTGCGGCGGGCTGTCGCGGGAGTGGAGGTGGTTTTTCACCAGGGCGCGTTGCCGTCAGTGCCGAGGTCGGTGGCAGACCCGCTGACCGCCAGTGAAGTAAATATTAACGGAACACTGAATATTTTCCAGGCGTCCAGGGATGCCGGCGTCAGGCGGGTAGTCTATGCTTCTTCGTCTTCCGTTTACGGTGTCGATGATGTTCTGCCGAAAGTTGAAAGTATGTCTCCCCGCCCGATGTCGCCGTATGCCGCCACCAAACTTGCAGGTGAATTATTTGGAAGGATATTCTATGAGTTGTACAATTTGGAGACTGTGGGACTGAGATATTTTAACGTTTTTGGGCCGCGGCAAAATCCAAAATCAGAGTATGCCGCGGTTATCCCGCGGTTTATCGAAGCGCTTTTAAAAGGAACGCCGCCGGTAATTTACGGTGACGGAGAACAGTCCCGGGATTTTACTTTCATTGACGATGTCGTTCAGGCAAATCTTTTATCCTGGCGGGCGGAAGGAGTTGCCGGTGAAGTGATCAATATCGCCGGCGGCAACAGGATTACTATTAACGGATTATTAAGTGCTTTAAAGAAAATTACCGGCTCGAAGGTGGAAGCAATATATACGGAAAAACGGCCGGGTGATGTAAAACACTCAATGGCAAGTATAGAAAAGGCATCCCATTTACTAGGTTTCTTCCCCAAAACCAGTATTGAAAGGGGGTTAAGGTTGACGGTTGAATGGTTGGAAAACATAATGCGCCCCGGGTAATTCATGTGACTACCATCGGTATAACCTCTTACCGGGCTTTGCTGGCTCAATGCAAGTACTTCCGTCAAAAAGGTATTGAGGTGGTGTTTGTTTTCAGTCCCTCACCGGAGGGAGAAATGCTTCGCCAACTAGGATTTCCGGTAGAAGAGATTTATATCGACAGGAAGATTAATCCCTGGTCGGATGCAAAGTCAATATTTGAATTGTTCCGTTATTTCCGGACCGTAAGACCGGACATAGTCCATACCCATACTTCCAAAGCGGGAGTAGTAGGCAGGATGGCGGCAAGACTTGCGGGCATCTCCAACATAATTCATACTGTGCACGGATTTCCTTTCCACCCGGGGATGCCTAAGCTTAAATACTGGGTCTACAAGCAAATTGAAAGATGGATGGCCGGAATCACGGACATTATGCTGTCCCAGAGCGAGGAAGACGTAGTTACCGCATTTAATCTGGGTATCAAGCCTCGCAAGGGTAATTTGTTGCATATTGGAAACGGTGTTGACCTGGTTGAATTTGATCCCGGCAAATATTCCTCCCGGCAGAGACACCAGATCAGAGAAGGCCTGGCTATCGGTATGACAGAACCGGTGATTGCCATGATCGGCCGCATTAACCGGGAAAAAGGGTACCACGATTTGGTGGATGTGCTGCAAAAGTTAAGGGATATACCGTGGCAGGCTCTTTTTGTCGGCCCTGATGAGGGGTTTTCGTCCATTATTACTCAGCAAATTAATCGTTACGGATTACAGGATCGTATTCAGATCTTGGGGTCGCGCGGCGATATCGCCGATTTACTGGCAGTGACGGATATTTACGTGCTTCCTTCACACCGTGAGGGGTTGCCCCGTTCCCTGATCGAAGCCCAGGCAATGGCTTTACCCTGCATCGCTACCAATATCAGGGGATGTAGGGAAGTAATTGAAGAAGGTGTCACAGGATTTCTTATAACGCCTGGGGATAGTGAAGCGCTGGGAGGAGCGCTGCGCAAACTGCTGCTGGATCCCGAACTTCGCCTGAGGATGGGGCGGGAGGGCCGGAGGCGGATGCGCCTGCATTTCGATGAGGCTGAAGTAGGCCGAAAGGTTATGTCCGTCTATGAGGAAGTCTTGAAAACATGAAGAAAATCCTTATTTTAATAAGCAATTTTAACGGAGTCGGGGGAGCGGAAACAGCAACCTACCGGTTCCTGAGTAAAATTGATCGAAATAAATTGAAAGTCGATGTTTGTTTTTTTGGTTTTGAAGATGATTTTGTATTATCTGTAAAAGAAGTTGTTAATAAAGTTTTTTGCATTGATGTAAAAAAATGCGGTTTTATTTCAACTTATTTTAAGATACTGAAGTTAATTAAAGCTGAGAAGTATGATATTTTGCATACACATCTGGCACTGGCCGATATTTATGGTTTGTTTTTAGGTTTTCTCACTCCGGTAAAATTGATCAGCACCGAGCACAACCTTACAGACCGGAGAAAGGTGACGGCACTGGGGAGGATCTATTACCGCCTGGCAAAATGGAGGATAAATTATTTTGTGGGGGTATCCAGCAAAATAATATACTGGCTAAAATCTATTGGGGTTCCCGAAAAAAAGCTGGTTTTAATCCCAAATCCCATAGAAAAGAATGAGGCCGGCAAAGAAGTTCTTTCAAAAAGCGATTTTCGCAAGGCCTTCCGCTGGCCGGATGATTCCATAATTATCGGAACGGTGGCGAATTTTAGACCGGTTAAAGGTTTGAGCTATCTGATAGACAGTATAAAGATCTTAAAAGAAACAGGGGTTGATGTAAGGCTGGTTATTGCCGGTGAGGGGCCGGAGCGGGGTAATCTGGAAAACCAGATCCGGGCAAACCAGTTGACCGGGGACGTGAAATTATTGGGTTTTAGAAATGACATCGGGAATTTGCTGCCTTTGTTTGACATATATGTTTCACCGTCGCTTATGGAGGGGTTTGGCATATCAATAGTGGAGGCAATGTCCCACAGGCTGCCGGTGGTAGCCACAGAAGTAGGAGGAGTGACCGATTTTTTGCAGCATAAGAGAAACTCGTACCTTGTGAGGCCGCGGGATCCCTACGCTCTGGCCACGGGTATCAGTTACCTTATTAATAATAAAACTCAAGCCGTCAAGTTTCGTGAATGCGCTTACAACGACATAAAACATTTTGAGACAGATAACTTGGTGAAGTATATTGAAAAGCTGTATATGGGGGATGGTGACCTATGGGCTTACAACGCGGCTCATATTCGGCCTCTATAATTGTTCGAGCTCACTCGCCCTCGGGTTCGGTCAAACTCGGTGCTTTGCGCCTCAAACAGTTCCCTCACTTATCCTCGGGCTCATTCGCTCTTTGAATTAAGCCTTAAAATCGCCGCTTATGTAAGCCCATAGGTCACTTATTCAGATAACGCTGTGCCTAACTTGAGCCGGTTTTGTAAAATGCTTAATAGTGACGGTGGAGGTAATGTTTTTGGCTGGAATAATAATGAATGATGAACTGAGCAGTATTTTTTATCAGAAAAATGAAGAGCTTTTTCAAGAGGGTGAGTGGCACCGCGAGATAAAGGGTCTGGGCCTGGATTTAAAAAATAAAACAGTCCTTGACCTCGCGGCCGGAACGGGCCACTGGGAAGAAGTTTTCCTCTCCTTGGGCGTAAAAAAGGTAATCTGGCAGGATCTATCCCAATATTTTTATCAGACTGCAAAACAAAGGCTGCAGGAATATAGTAATGTTGAATTTATTATGGAAGATATTGTCTCAATTCCATTGGAAAAAGAATCTGTTGATTTTGTTATGTGCAGGGACTCCCTTTTTCACTCGTCCGACGAAAAGAAAACCATTGCGGAGATTTACAGAGTGTTGAAAAAAGACGGACATTTCTACCTGACAGCACGCAACTGGCGGAGAATTATTCGGGAACCTTTGAGTTGGAAGTCACCAGTAAAGCTAATATCGCCCCATATCTATCGAATTACTGGAAAAAAGTTGGTTCCAACAGCCTTTCTCCTGGAAGCATATACTCTGTCGCATCTAAATGAGTGTGGTTTTAAGGTCGATCAAGTGAACCGGGCAGACTCACTTTTTTCTATCCTCGCATCTAAATAAATCAAGCAGGCCTCATCATAGAGAGGTGGTGCAAATTAAAAGGATAGGCAAGTGCATTATTTTATTCTTGGGCGTAATAATTATTGCCCTGGCTTGTCTTATTGCCCGCCCCCCGTGGTCTTTGCTGGCAAAACTATTGGTTGTGGACGACAGGCCTGAAAAGGTTGATGTACTGATAGCTCTTTCAGGGGATTCTGAAAGGGAAATCTATGCGGCGGAGCTTTACAAGCTGGGCTTCGCGCCAAGAATAATCATGTCTGGCCGCGGGGGTGGCCAGATGGCAAAAAGGGCTGTCAGTACAGGCGTTAAAGAACGGGATATTTTAATTGAGGATAAATCTGAGAGTACATATCAGAACGCTGTTTATTCCAGGGATATTGTAGTTGCTCGAAATTTCAAGTCCGCCATTATTGTAACATCGCCGTACCATATGAGGAGAACGAAGCTGGTATTTGGAAGGGTATTCAGAAATACTGGCGTGAAACTGATTTACTGTTCGACCAAAGACTCAGGATTTAACGTGGATGGGCAATGCAAAAGCGACATTGACAGGCAGATAGTCCGTAGAGAGTATATAAAACTGATTTATTACTGGTTCAAGTATTGGTAGCTCCAGCAGTAGTCAGTAGTCAGGAGTCAGCAGTCAGGAGTCAGGGGTAAGGATTAAGAAGTTAGGAGTCAGGGGATCAGGAGCCCAGGAGTATGGATGAGAGAACGGTTTATCTCCTCGAGGTATTCTGAATTCTGACTCCTGAATTCTGACTACTTGAAAGGGTGGCAAATAGTGGGTAATTATTATGTATTAAGTTTACGCGACCGGGAGCAGTGGCTGCGGGAGTTGGATTGGATAAAGGAGTTGAATCCGGATCTTCATTACCGGCCTGAATACTGCGGGTTGTTCAGGGACCTGGGAGAAGCCCGGCTTTTTATCTACCGGGAAGGAACAGCCACAGTTTTTTATCCTTTTTTGCTCAGGAAAGTGAACTCGATTCCGGGACTGGAAGGTAAACTTGAGCAAGACCTGTATGATATAACCAGCCATTACGGTTATGGGGGGCCGCTGGCGAATCAAACAGCCGGTGAGAAGGTGTGGGATAACTTTTACAGGAGTTTTATGGAATACTGTGCCGGGAACAGTATCATCACCGAATTCATCCGGTTTCACCCTATACTGGGCAACCACCGCTTGCTGGCGAAGCATGTGGATGTTGAAAGAGTATCTTCGGTAGTTTGTGTTGATCTTAAAAAAACAAATGAAAAAATATGGTCCGGATATGAGCGCAATAACCGTAAGAACATTAATAAAGCCTACCGTGAAGGACTGGAAGTGATCCTGGAAGAAACGCCGGCGCATTTCACTGATTTTGTTTCGATCTACCACCATACACTTTTTAGGAACCAGGCCAGTGAATTTTACTTTTTTAACAGTGATTTTTATGATTGTATCCATAGAGAATTAAAAGGAAACTTTTTGTATGCGCACACCTTGAAAAACGGCCAGGTTATTTCAACTGAACTGCTCTTATACAATCAAACTTATATCCATTCATTCCTGGGGGGAACGCTGGAACAGTTTTATGAGTATAGGCCGAACAACATTTTAAAGCATGAAGTGATCAAGTGGGCAAAAAGTAGAGGCATCAGCTATTTTCTACTTGGCGGGGGCTACCGCGAGAGGGACGGTATTTATTGCTATAAACGTTCCTTCGCCCGTGACGGCGTGTTGGATTTCTACGTTGGGAAAAAGGTGCATAACCATGAAGCGGTGAGTATGTTGGAAAAGCTGATGGCTGTTAAAATGCCGCGGGAAAGTGAAAGTTATTTTCCCGGTTACCGGAGGTATTGAGATGAAAAGGGCGTTCGACCTGATTGGCGCTTTACTGATCCTGGCGCTCATCAGCCCGCTGCTATTGGTTGTGGCGTTGGCGATAAAAATAACTTCACCCGGACCGGTCATTTTCAAACAACGACGCCTGGGCCTGCACGGAAAAGTCTTTTACTTATATAAGTTCCGGAGCATGATTCCCGACGCTGAGCAGATCGGTTCCGGGATGTATGTGGAGAAGAACGATCCACGTATAACCAAAATTGGATATTTTTTAAGAAAAACCAGCATCGATGAACTAGCCCAGTTGTTTAACGTTCTGCGTGGCGAGATGAGTCTGGTAGGACCCCGGCCCGCACCCTTGCACCACTATAGCAAGTATAATAATAGACAGAGAAAAAGACTCAACGTTAAACCGGGCATCACCGGGTGGGCCCAGGTTAACGGCCGTTTGGCTATTTACTGGCCGGAGCGTATCGAATTGGATGTCTGGTATGTTGAGCATTATTCGTTTTGGCTGGACATAAAAATATTAATCAAGACGGTTGCCGTGGTTCTGCTCCGCCGTGGTGGAACCGCCAGAGAGGACCGTAAAGAAGTAGATCCGTTTATGAAAATGTAGTTTGTTCAGGAGTCAGAATTTAGGAGTCAGAATATTAAAAGACAATAAAAATTTTTTTTATTGTTTAGGAAATTATGCTTTCCAAGAATTGTGGATAAGTGACCTTTGGGCGTATAAAAGCGGCGATTTTGAGGCCTTATTCAAAGAGCGAGTGAGCCCGAGGATAAGTGAGGGAACTGTTTGAGGCGCGAAGCGCCGAGTTTGACCGAACCCGAGGGCGATTAAGCTCTCACAATTATAGGGCCGAACATGAGCCGCGTTATATGCTCAAAGGTCGCCGAAGGCGAATTTGTTCTTCTGAGTACTGACTCCTGACTACTAATACAAGGGGGATTAAGGTGAGGCTGAAAGGGCGTAAGGTTTTAGTGACGGGGGGAGCCGGTTTTCTCGGCTCCCACCTTTGTGAAAAGCTGCTTGCAGAAGGGGCGGAGGTACAAGTGCTTGATTCATTTACTTCCGGCAGGGCAGCTAATATAAGCATGGTTTCGGGCCGAATGAACATCATCAGTGGTGATATCGCCTGTGTTGACACGGTTTCAAAAGCCGTCAGGGACGTCGACACCATCATTCACCTGGCGTTCCCCATGTCCCTGCGCCAGCGCTCGATTGAAACCCCGGTTATAACAGGCATTTTAACCGGCCTTCTAAATTTAATTAAGGCAGCCCTTGCGCGTGACGCTCTGCTGGTTTATATTTCGTCGATTGCTGTTTACGGGAATGAAAAATATATTCCTATTGACGAAAAACACCCGTTAGAACCTGTCCTGATGCACGGCGCCGTAAAACTGGCCGGTGAAAATTTTTGCCGTACACTTGCTGAAAGCAACGGTCTACGGGCGGTCATTCTCCGGGTTGCGGATATTTACGGTCCGCGAAACACCAGGATCAGTGTGCCGATAAAATTCTTGCTCCAGGCCGTGGCGAACAAGCCTATAACAGTATACGGGGATGGTTCTGACAGCCGTACTTATACGTTCGTTGCTGATTTTACTGAAGCGGTTGTCTTGAGCATGATCCGGCCCGAAGCCGCGGGCGGGATATTAAACATTGGGGCTGACGAGTGTATATCCATGCGTGAATTAGCGTTTGCAGCCAAGAGAGCAGCCGGCAGTTCCAGCCCGGTTCTCTTTCAGGACGGACTGGCGGCCGGCCGCAGGCTGTTTGTTGACAACCGGAGATCAAAAGAAATACTGGGTTTCAAACCAGCGTTCAAGATTGCTGAAGGGCTGGCTGTGACCCACCGTTGGCTCAAAGATAACCCGGGATATTATCAGCAGTAAAATAGTACCGCCAGGATGGTGGCAAGGTGTAACAGTTGATCTGTGATATTAACCGGGTGTAACTTGGGTAGCGATGAGGTAAAAAGACGAATCTTGAGAAAGTCGATCACAAAATGGGTTGCAAATAGAAAAAAAAGTTTCCATATTGAAAAAAAACCGGTCAAAACCAGGGCGAGGCTGATTACCAGCGCCCAGGTGAAAGCGTGGGCGGCAAGCGCCATGATTTTTTTTCTTTTATAGGCAGCTAACCGGGTTAGCTGGAGAAAAAAATCAGCAAAGATATGTCCAGCTATTAAGAGGACCAAAATTGAAAACATAATTACCCTCCCGGCGCCGTATAATTTACTGTATTCTGATTTAGTTGTTTAGATTCAAAGAAGTGTAAAGCTTAAATCCAACCAGATCATGGAAGAAGGCCGTTATGCTGAACAAGAAGATTTGTCCTGACTGGATGGAAGCATTTGTTAATTAAACCTTTAGTAACATTATAAGTCAATCTCTAACAAGCCGGGGACAGTAAACTGGTCCGCGGTTATTTTTCGCAAAAGCATTTTTACCTGACGGTTTAAATAAAACATTTTTTTATTGGCAAAATATCTAATGAGAGAGAGGTTGGGACATGGATAAAAATGAGATGTTAAACGCTTGTAGTGATTTGTTAGACAAAATAACAGTAATTAAAGGTTATCTCCAATTAAATACCGAATGTAAAAAGGTTGATTATTCGTTATTGTTATTACAAGAAATCAATGAAATTCAAATGTTGGTGTACAAAATGATTGATGGTTTGAAAAAATAGGAAACAACTTTTTAAACCTATAATAGTCTGAATTTTAAAACAAATATCATCTAGAGGATTTCTGCAAAATTTAACGAATATTAAAATAAATAACTGCTGTAAAATTATACCATAGGGGGAGGGTATTATGTCTCAAGCGTTGCAATATCTACTTATTGTTGATGATAACGCCGGGGTGTGCCGTCTATTGTTTGAATTATTTAGCGATGAGGGGTATGTCGTTGAGACGGCGCAAAGTGGCGCGGAAGCGCTCAAGAAAGTTTGTGCCCGAGTCCCTTCATTGATCCTTCTTGATGTTAAAATGCCAGGTATGAGCGGTTTTGAGACACTGGAAAAAATTAGGAAAATTATACCGGGCATACCGGTTGTGATGATGACTGCATATACCGAGTTGGAAACGGTAATGGCGGCAAAGGAGGATGGCTTGATTCAATATTACTTGAGTAAACCTTTTGATTTAAGTGAAATCCGCCGCCTGATCAAGGAGATTTTATTTGGTGGTAAGAGTGAAAAAATGTTATATGGTTGACATCGCTTATGTGGTGTGAGGGAGTTTTTTTATGCACAGTATGCGGAATACTGGATTGATGCTCAGAAGCTGGCTCTTAATAATTACCGGAAAAAGTTATTATCATCAGGAACAGTCACTTGGCAAACTTTTTCAGCCTGGGAGTGTACTCGGTTATTTTAACGATCTGACAGCTAAAACAAGATGGAGAGGACCAGTTTCTGAGGGCGGTTTTCCATTAAACCGGTTAATAGACGGGAAGCTGGTCTTTGTTCCTACTACAATAGCGCAGAAAGCATTAGGGCATTATGATCAGTGGCTGCTTGGCAGGGACCGCCGAAACCTGGATGAATTCATGTTGCTTGCCGGCTGGCTGCGTGAACATCAGGACGCGGAAGGGGGGTGGCCGATATGGCCGGTGCTGGGTATGGCCGGTATTTCTCAATATTCGGCGATGGTTCAGGGCGAGGCTATTTCGGTGGCGGTGCGGGCGTACTTGCACGATCGGGAACCTGCGTGGATCAGATTGGCTGAAAAAGCTGCCATGCTGATGATCAAACCGGTTATGGAAGGCGGGACCGCCCGGTACACACCTGAAGGTCTTGTACTTGAGGAATATCCGACAAAGACCCAAAACACCGTTCTCAATGGATGGTGTTTTGCTCTTTATGGCTTGTACGATTTAAAGCTTACCAAAGCATGTTTGTTCATTGACATAGAACAGGCACTTAACGATACACTCCGGGCGCTGGGCGTTTACTTGCCCCGTTACGACGCCGGGTACTGGTCTTACTATGACACCGCCAATAACCTTGCCGGCCCTTTCTATCACAAGCTGCACATAGCGCAACTACAGGCGATTGAGAAAACATTTCCCGGAGTTGAGGCGGTAGCCCGTTTCTACCGTATAAAATTTGAGCGCCAGTGGTCGAGGGGCGTCAATAAGCTGAGAGCTGTTTTAAAAAAGGGATTACAGAAACTCTGGAACCCGCCTGAAATTGTACTTCGTTAATACTATTTAATATCCTTTTCGAGCGCTATAAAGTCCGCTCTTTTAAATCCAAGGTTGTCAAAATAATGAAGGAGGATGCCGGTCCTATCATTCCAAGTTACCAGTGTGTATACTTTAGTGACGCCGACTTGACGAAAATACTGTTCGATACATTCATATAATAATGTTCCAATTCCTTGCTGTTTATATTGAGGGTCAACACCCATAAGTTCTATCCACCCTGTTCCATCGCTTGAACCGAACTCGCCCCCTTTAACATGACCCAGTATAAAGCCTACAACTTTCCCGTCCAGAACAGCGGCAATACAAGTATCCGGGTTTCCGAGATAGGCTTCAAGTTTTCTGTGCCAGTAATCCGGTTTGGCTTCACCAGTAACCTTCTTATCGATTGCAACGATATCGTCAATATCGGCACAAGTCAAACTCCGGATTTCAACATTGATGTTTCCCTCCATGGCATTCCCTCCAATTCACTGTTTATTTGTACTAAAACTAATATATAAAATATGAAAATATTCTGTCAATATGAATGACGAATAATTATGAAAATATTAAATATTATAATAAATTTGATTTTCTATGACTTTAATATAAACCTCGTTATAAGCCTGTAGATTATTGATGGACGATGAACTTGTAACAGGTACTGTGGAACGATTTTTCTTAGGAGTTCATAGGATGAAGGTAAAGACATCGGGCAATACACCACGGAGGATTTCTTTGAAGATTGCAGCGGTGGCCGGTACCCGGCCCCAGTTTATCAAAGCAATGATGGTTTCCAGAGCCGTCAGGGAAAATCATAACGAGATATTAGTTCATACCGGTCAACATTACGATTTAAATATGTCGCGGGTGTTCTTTTCCGGACAGGAACGCTTCGCGCCGGATTATCACTTAAGCACCGGACCGGGAACGCCGGGGCGGCAGTTGAGCAAGATGTTTAACGGGCTGAAGGACGTGTTTGAGCGGGAGAAGCCCGATATCGTTCTGGTTTACGGCGACTCCCGCTCCACCCTTGCCGGGGCGCTGACGGCTTCAAGTATGGGTATACCCCTGGCGCATGTTGAAGCCGGCTTGCGCTGCTACAATCGTTCCATGCCCGAGGAGTTCAACCGGGTGCTGACCGATCATTTATCCGCAATTTTATTTTGTCCTTCTGAAACAGCGGTGCGCAATCTCGAAAAGGAGGGCATTACCGGCAGCGCCGGCGGGATTTCAGTTAAGGAAACCGGCTCTATTGTGGTTAATGTCGGGGATGTCATGTATGACGCTTTACAGGAGTGTCTGAACAGGGGTAAATGCTCACCGCCATCGGCGGGAGGCCGATTCCCGGAACCTGGTGAGTACCTTCTTGCCACTGTGCACCGGGCGGAAAACACCGATAAAAAGGAGCGGCTGTCTGTAATCCTGGAGAGTCTCGTTACGTTGGAAGAAAAGGTCGTGTTCCCGGTTCACCCCCGCACTATGAAAAGAATCAACGAATTTAACCTGGGTGGCTATTTATCCCGTCCCAATATGGCTGTAATTGAGCCGGTAAGCTATGAGGAGATGATCTGGCTCTGTAAAAACGCCAGGAAAGTAATCACTGATTCCGGCGGTCTGCAAAAGGAGGCTTTTTTTCTAAAAGTTCCTTGTATTACTTTGCGGGAAGAGACGGAGTGGGCGGAAACAGTTGAAAGGGGCTGCAATGTGCTGGTGGGCTGCGACCGGCGGCTGATCCGAGAAGCAGTTGGAGCTTCTGTACGCGGCGACTGGTCCGGCTGCCCGTACGGGCAGGGAAACGCCTCTCGTTTGATCGTCCGGCTGCTGGAGGAATACTATTGCCCAGGGTAGTCATGGTGGTGAACAGCGATTTCCGGTACGACGCCAGGGTGCAGAAAGAGGCCGTCGCTCTTAGCCTGGCAGGGTACGGCGTAACTGTTTTCTCCCTGGCCATGAATATCCGGCGGGAGCAATACATCATGGGTGTCAGAGTGCTGAATCCCACGACTGGAAGGATGGCCTGGTTTCCTTACAAGCTGTTCTACCTACGGGCTTATTGGCAGATAATACGCGCTTTGTTGCGCGAGAAGGCGGATGTGTGGCACGGACACGACCTGGATATGCTGCCCTTCGTATTTATAGCCGCGAAGCTCAAAGGGGGCAAAATTGTATACGACTCCCACGAGCTCTGGCAAGGGTACGCCTGGCCCGGCCGCGGCGGCGGGTGGAATCTGATGCGGCGACTATTGTGGAAGGGTTGGCTGTGGCTGGAAAAGGCGCTGGCGAAACGCTGTCATTTGATTATCACCGTCAATAACAGCTGTGCCGGGGAAATGGCCCGGTCACTGGGAGTGCGGCTCCCGCTGGTGTTGAGAAACTGTGTTGACCCGGCTGCGGCAGGCGGTTTTGCGGGTGGCCTGCGGGAAACACTGGGGCTCGGCCGCGGCGAACGGCTGGTTGTTTATATCGGCATACTGCAAAAGGGGCGTGGCCTGGAAGAATTGATCAAGGCCTGGGCCGGTCTGCCCGCCGACTGGCACCTGGCTTTTATCGGTCAGGGGGCGCTGGAAGGCAGCCTGCGGGACTTGGCGCTGAGCGCCGGGCTTGAAAATGTTTATTTCCTGCCACCGGTAAAAGCGTGGCAACTGCCGGAGTTTATTCGTGGAGCCAGCCTGGGGGTGGTTTTAATTGAAGATGTCGATTTGAGCAAGCACTACTCTCTGCCAAACAAACTGCTTGAATATATCGCCGCGGGGGTGCCGGTGCTGGCATCGGACCTGCCGGAAATACGCCGGCTGGTGGACGAATATCAAGTAGGCGTTTTTACGGACCCCCGGGACAGCGGCAGGATCAGGGAATCATTGAGAAAACTGCTGGGTGATGTGGAGAAGCTGGACACCTTGAGACAGAATACCGTGAAAGCCGGGAAAAATCTAACATGGCGAAAGGAAGCAGGTCTGTTAATTAGTGAATACTCAAAAATTACCGAGGGTGGCAAGCAAGAACCGTCCCCGTCCCCATAGCAAGCAAGAACCGTCCCCGCTTGCTCTGCTCCCGGCCGCCGTGCTGGTGGGTACTCTGGCAGGAGCGGCCGGGGTGAAATGGCCTGTTCTCCTGGCCGGCGGAATCATGGCTTTTCTTGCTTGTCCTTTGGCCCCGGAGGTCCTGGGTTTTTTTACGGGAGGCGGTCTGTACCTGGTGGGGAGGACCATCGACCTGGAGCGGGAAGCTTTGTTTTTTCTTAACGCGGGCGCATTCTTGTTTCCCATGTCTATCCTTGTTGTTTTTTTGTTGTATAAAAGGAGAGTTTGCGCCCTGACTGCTGTATTCAGATTATGGGAATTTTGGGCCATGCTTGGTCTCGGTTTATTAATGCTGATCCGCCTGCCGGACAGCCTGTTGATGGAATACGGAGTACAGAAGACAAAATATTATCTGGTTAATAACATGGTGTTTTTTTTCGGGCCGGTGCTGGCGTCAGCCGTTTGGGGCAGGCCGGGCCTCCACCGCTTCCTGAGAGGCGTGTTTTTGGGCGGCCTGGCGTTGACTGTATATTTCTGGTTGAGCGGGTCATACCTCGATTTGTCCCTCAACATTTACGCCGTGCTGAATTTCAACCCGATTGAACTGAGCAGGTTGATCGGCCTGTTTATTCTCCTGGTGGTGATAGGCAAGGTGATTATAATTCCTGATCCGTTTGCGCTTTCCATGGCTGTCGCCGCGGGCGCGGCCATGTTCCTGCTCAATGCCCGGGGTCCCGCCCTGGCGCTGGTTATCGCCCTGCTCAGCGGGGGTTTGATGGAAGGGCGCTGGAAGTTTCGCCTGCTGCCGCTTCTCGCTGTTCCCCTGCTGATCATCCTGGCGGTGTTTATTTCCTCCAACTACTGGTTTTCGCAGGGTTTTTTCAGTATTGAGGACAACGGCAGGTGGCAACTCTACCAGGCCGCCCTGGCGGCGTTCGCGCAGAACCCGGTCACGGGCGCCGGAACGGGTTCTTATGCCTGTATTTCGCCTGTGCCGGGAATCAGCTATCCGCACAACTTGTTTCTGGAATCGGCGGTGGAACTGGGACTCCCGGGGCTGGCGCTGTCCCTGTTGTTTGTGTTCGCTCCCCTGGCACGGCTTGTACTATGGCGGAAGAAAGCTAAAGAAATTGCTCTTGCCGTTTCGTTGCTGGTGTTTTGCCTGGTAAACTCCATGCTCAGCGGGGATATACCCGGAAATTACACGCTCTGGCTTGCCGCCGGGGTGGCGGCTTCCCTTGCCGTGATAGCCGCGGAGGAATACCAGTGAAGATTTTAATGATCTCAGGCGCAAGAGTTGAAGTATCCGCAGGTGAAACCATTCATACCCTGGAAATGGCGGGAGGACTGGCCGGAGCCGGCGCCCGGGTGACTCTGGTGCTGCGGGGGAAGTACCGTGGACCCGGCCGGCGGGGTGTGCATATTATTGGTTTGCCGGTTGTGGAAAATAAGTACCTTGACGGGTTGCTCCGGCCGGTAATGGTATGTGTGGTGGCGCTGTTTTTAATTTTACGGGCGGGCTACAACGCTGTATATATTCGTGACAGTGTATATGAAATGCCCGTGGTTTGGCTGCTCAGGCTGCTGGGTCAGGTAGTGCTCCTGGAGTTAAACGCCGTGGCGGCGGAAGATCTCCGTGCCAAAGGCAGGGCTCTGTGGAAACAGGCTCTAGCCCGCCGGGTGCAGCGAAAAGCCTGTTTTTCCGCCACCATGGTCCTGCCGGTTACCTCCAGTCTGGCGGGATGGCTGGCCGGGCAGGGTGTGCCTGCTGGTAAGGTGGCAGTGGTACCCAACGGGGCCAACCCGTATTTATACCGCCCGGTTGAGCGAAAGGACGCGCTGGCTAGACTGGGCCTGGACCCGGTGAAACAGTATCTCTGTTTTGCCGGTAACTTGGCGGCCTGGCAGGGCGGGAATATGGTTGTTGAAGCTTTTAGCAGATTGGCCGGGCGTTACCCCGACGCCGCACTGCTGATTATCGGGGACGGCCTGGAAAGGGAAGGGCTGGAGGCTCAGGTCCGCCGCCGGGGGCTCGCGGGCAGGGTACTTTTCACCGGCCGGCTGCCGTATCACCGGGTACCCGTCTACTTGAGCGCTTGCACGGCAGGTATCGGCGGGGG
>JGI12104J13512_1001731_pt1 | contig 15239 bp, 7 predicted proteins | sample TerdegcTABiofilm_FD_13512 | JGI IMG/M metagenome (IMG submission 13512)
GGCTGCTCGGCTTGAAACCCGACCTGGCGGCCGGCCACAGCCTGGGGGAGTATTCGGCCCTGGTGGCCGCCGGCAGCCTGGACCTGGCCGAAGCCCTGAAACTGGTCTACAACCGCGGCCGCTACATGATGGAAGCCGTGCCCCCGGGACAGGGGAGCATGGCTGCCGTCCTGGGTCTGGCCCGAGCACAGGTAGAGGAAGTAATCAAGCAGGTGACTTCCGGCCCGGTTGAGATGGCCAACTGGAATGCCGAGGACCAGGTGGTTATAGCCGGAGAAAGGGCAGCCGTGGAAGAAGCCCTGGCCCGGTTAAAACCTCCTCGCTCGGTCCTGCTCCAGGTAAGCGGACCATTTCACACCAGCCTGATGAAACCGGCGGCTGAAAGATTGAAGGCTGACCTGGAAAGAATAAAATTCCGCGACCCTGAATTCCCGATTATTTCCAACGTTACGGCAGGCGAGGTCAGGACCGGGGACGAAGCCAGGGAGCTGCTTTTCCGGCAGATTACCAGCCCTGTCCTCTGGTATCCGTCCATGCAGCGGCTGCCAGAACTTGGAGTCGGGCAGGCGGTGGAACTCGGCCCGGGAAAAGTCCTGACCGGGCTGCTCAAAAGGATTTCCCGACAATGGCCGGAGGCGCCGACTCTTTTTAACGTGGAGGACCTGGCTTCCCTGGAAAATTGCCGCCGGGCGCTGTCAGCCTGAGGTCTCTTTAATCACCCGGGGACCGAAACGGATAAAATATTCAAGGGCTGAAACCAGGGCAATAATAACCACCAGCCATAGCCCGAAGGTATGGGTCAGCCGGTAAATAATTCCCAGGTAATGCTCGCCCAGAATTAGTATGGAAATAACCACCGCTTCGAAGATCATTTTGAGCTTTCCCCAGCCGGAAGCGGTGATGTGATAACCCCGTGAAGCAGCGATGGCCCGGAAGCCGGTGACGGCTATCTCCCGGCCGATGATGATAATGGCCATCCAGGGAGCCACCACTCCGCTGGACACCAGGCAGATCAGGGCCGAGGTGATGAGCAATTTATCCGCCAGCGGATCAAGCAGCGATCCCAGGACGGTTTCCATCTTTTTTTTCCTGGCCCAGAAGCCATCAAGCATGTCGGTCAGGCAGGCCACAACAAAAATGATAAAGGCAATGACCTCGTGTCCCGCGAAGGGGGTGAGCATGACCACCACCAGGACGGGTATGGCCAGCAATCTGAATATGGTCAGGATTGTGGGTGTATTCATCTATTAATTCCAGAAAATTATCAGTTTCTTATACTAAAACTATTGAGCTGGATTGTCAAATACGGCCACGGAAAACCAGGCCCGGTTGCAAATCCGGGACTGGATATAATATAGTTTATAGGCTGTCGGTTCAGTCCCATGAATAAAAAAGAAGACGCCCTCACTCCCATGATGGAGCAGTACCACCGGATTAAAGCCCGGCACCGTGATTGCCTGCTATTTTTCAGGCTGGGAGATTTCTACGAGATGTTCTTCGAGGACGCCTATCTGGGGTCATCCCTGCTGGGAATTGCCCTGACCTCAAGGCAGAATGTGCCGATGTGCGGCGTTCCCTATCATTCGGTAGACTCCTACCTGGCCCGGCTGCTTAAAGCCGGGAAAAAGGTAGCCATCTGCGAGCAGGTGGAGGACCCGAAACAGGCCCGGGGTGTGGTCAAAAGAGAAGTGATCAAGGTGCTGACCCCGGGCACAGCAGTGGAAATAGAGGGCGAGGAACGGGGCGAGAGCCTGGGAGTCCTGAGCCTGGTCCTGGCCGATGGCCGCTGGGGAGCGGCCTGGGCTGACCTTCTATCGGGCAGGATCCTGACCCTGGAGGGAGAGGAGAACGAGCGAAAGGCCCTGCTGGACGAGATTTTCCGGCTCGGCCCGCGGGAAGTCATCTGCCCGGAAGACCAGGAGTCAGCGGTCAGGAACCTGCTGGCTTCAACCGACCTGTCCGGCCTGGCCCTCAGCCGGGTGGAGCCGTGGTCTTTTGATTATTCCCAGGCCTCCAGCCTGCTGATCGACCATTTCAGGGTGGCCTCTCTTGAAGGCTTTGGCCTCCAGGGCCGGACCCTGGCCGTATCGGCGGCCGGGGCCCTTCTTTATTATTTGAAGAAGAACAGGCAGGAGGCAGCAGGTTACATCAGGAAGATGTCCTTCCAGAGCCCGGGCCAGGCCATGGTTCTTGATGCCATAGCCGTCCGCAACCTGGAGCTGGTCAGGAACCTGAGGACCGGCCAGGTGGCCGAATCACTGCTGGGAGTGATCGACCTGACCCAGACTGCTCCCGGGGCCCGGCTGCTCAGGAACTGGTTGCTCCATCCACTTCTCGATTGCCAGGAAATCGGGCGGCGGCAGGAAGCGGTTGAAGAAGCTTTGAAAAAACCCATTGCCAGGCAGGAAATCCGGTCCAGGCTCCGCCAGATCCTGGACCTGGAAAAGCTGACCACCAGGGTGTCGGTGGCCGCGGCCACGCCCAGGGACCTGGTCGCTCTTAAGAAGTCGCTGTGGCCTTTACCCGAAATAGAAGCTCTTCTGAAGGAATTTCAAACCGCCTATTATTCCGAGCTGAGGTCATCCTGGGACAACCTGCAGGATGTGGCCGGGCTGATCGATCGGGCCATACTGGATGAGCCGGCCCACCTGATCCAGGAAGGAGGCCTGATTAAGGCAGGCTTCAACCAGGAGCTGGATGAACTGCGGCAAATCAGCCACTCCGGGAAGACCCTGATTGCCCAGATTGAGAAAAGGGAGAGAGAAAGGACGGGTATATCCTCCCTGAAGGTCCGCTACAACAAGGTTTTTGGCTATTACATCGAGGTAACCAAGCCCAACCTGGCCCTGGTGCCCGCTGATTACCAGCGGAAGCAGACCCTGGTTAACAGCGAACGGTTTATCACCCCGGAGTTGAAGGAATACGAAGACCGGGTACTGGGAGCCGAGGCCAGGATCAACGAGCTGGAATACGAGCTCTTCCTTCAGGTCAGGGAAGAAATCGGAAAGCAGGTTCCCCGGCTGCAGCAGATGGCCCAGAACCTGGCCATGCTTGATGTCCTGCTGTCCCTGGCCGAGCTGGCCCACCAGAGGAATTATGTCAGACCCGAGGTGGACGAGAGCGACATCCTGTCCATCTCTGACGGCCGGCACCCGGTGGTGGAAGTGGTTCAGAGCGAGCCCTTCATTCCCAACGACACCTACCTCGACCGGAACGAGAACCAGATATTAATCATCACCGGGCCCAACATGGGTGGAAAGTCAACCTACCTGAGGCAGGTGGCCCTGATCTGCCTGCTGGCCCAGATGGGTTCATTCGTTCCAGCCCGGGCTGCCAGAATCGGAGTGGTCGACCGGATTTTCACCAGGGTAGGAGCCATGGATTTCCTGACGGCCGGGCAATCCACCTTCATGGTGGAAATGGTGGAAACGGCCAACATTCTCAACAATGCCACCGGGCGCAGCCTGATCCTGCTGGACGAGGTCGGGCGCGGGACCAGCACCTTCGACGGCCTGAGCATCGCCTGGGCGGTGGCCGAGCACCTGCACCAGCTGGAAAGTATCAGGCCCCGGACCCTGTTCGCCACCCACTATCACGAGCTGACCGAGCTGGCCCTGACCTTTCCCCGGATAAAGAATTTTCACGTGGCTGTCCGGGAGTGGCAGGACACGGTCATCTTTCTCCGCAAGATCAAGCCCGGTCCATCCGACCGCAGCTACGGGCTGCAGGTGGCCCGGCTGGCCGGACTGCCCGAAGAAATAATAAAGCGGGCCAGGGAAATCCTGTTCAACCTGGAAAGGCAGGAGCTGGACGAAGAGGGCCGGCCCCGCCTGGCCTACCATTTAAACAGCCAGAATAAATCGCAGCTGCTGCTGTTTCCGGAAGACCGGGAAAGGGCCAGGCTGGAAGAAATCAGGGACAGGATTAAATCGCTGGAACCGGAAAAGCTGACCCCGCTTCAGGCCCTGCAGATAATTGCCGAACTCAGGGAAGATATAAAGAAGCTGGAAGAAGGTTAATAATCTTCAGGTTCCTCCTCAAAGTCCAGTTCTTCTTCCAGGTCATCCTCGTCGTCTTCGTAATCCTGGCCGGAGTACAGTCCCTCTTCGATTTCCTCTTTTCTCTCTTCGATGGCTTCTTCGAATTCCTCGTTGTCCTCGTAACGCCGGAGGTAGTTGGTGGTGGAATCGGTGTAGCAGAGTTCCAGGTAGTCGTCCTCGATCACGCAGAAAATGGAGACCTGATGAGCTTCGTGCAGGTCGCCGACGGTATCGATGATATCGGCGGCCTTTTTCAGAGCGTCTAACGTGGCCCAACTCGAAATTTCGATTTCTTCCATCATTAACTCCTTGAAGAAAAAAATATTTATTTTTGGTCCCTTGTCAAGTGCCAAAAAAAATTATGATCGGAAGATCGGCCGCGGCCGCCTGGCACCGGTTTCGGGCCACAGCCGGCTAACTTTTTTAGCAGTTGGAAGTGTCTTGATGGCCGGGGCGGCTCTTGGCAAAGCCCGGTGGCTGGAGTATATTAGTTAATAAGCTTATTAACCCTGTTCTTCCAGGGTTGTCCGGTTTCCTTAGCTTTTTTGTTTATAAGATATTCTGTATATAATACCAGGAGGAGTTGACCATGAGATGGGACAGGCTGACCGTCAGATTGCAGGAAGCTTTCCAGCAGGCTCAATCTAAGGCCCTGGAGCTCGGCCACCAGGAACTGCGGCCTGAGCACCTGCTGTGGAGCTTTCTGAACCAGGAAGAGAACATCATCGGCAGTCTGCTGGAAAAGATCGAGGTGAACCCGGCCGAGCTGAACCAGGAGCTGGAAAAGGCCCTGGCCCGGCTGCCCAGGATTCAGGGGGGAGGCGAAATTTACCTCTCCGGACAGTTGCGGGAGGTGATGAACGAGGCCGAGAAAGAGGCCGGGAAACTGAAGGATGAATACCTGTCGACCGAGCACGTTTTCCTGGCCATGCTGCGGCTCAAAAACCTGGATGTAGGCCGCCTGCTGCAACGTTTCCGGATCCAGGAAGAAGATGTGCTCAAGGCCCTGATGGACATCCGGGGAAACCAGAGGATAACCGACCCCGAGCCCGAGTCCAAGTACCAGGCCCTGGAAAAATATACCCGGGACCTGACCGCCCTGGCCCGGCAGGGCAAGGTTGACCCGGTTATCGGGCGCGAAGAAGAGATCAGGCGGGTGGTCCAGGTCCTGTCGCGCCGGACCAAGAATAACCCGGTGCTGATAGGGGAGGCCGGGGTTGGCAAGACGGCCATTGTCGAGGGACTGGCCCAGAGGATAGCCAACGGCGATGTTCCGCAGTCGCTGAAGGACCGGCGGCTGCTGGCCCTGGACATGGGCTCGCTGGTGGCGGGGACCAAGTACCGCGGCGAGTTCGAGGACCGCTTGAAGGCCGTTCTCAAGGAAATAAAAGAATCCGGCAACGTTATCCTGTTCATAGACGAGCTCCACACCATCGTGGGGGCGGGCGCGGCCGAGGGGGCGGTGGATGCTTCCAACATGCTGAAGCCGGCCCTGGCCCGGGGCGAGCTCAGGTGTATCGGGGCCACCACGCTTAACGAATATAAAAAATACATAGAAAAAGATCCGGCCCTGGAAAGACGTTTCCAGCCGGTCTTCGTGGGTGAGCCCTCGGTTGAGGAGACCATTTCCATACTCCGCGGCTTAAAGGAAAAATACGAAGTTCACCACGGGGTAAAAATAAAAGACTCGGCCCTGGTGGCCGCGGCCGTTCTTTCCAACCGTTACATCAGCAACCGGTTCCTGCCGGACAAGGCCATCGACCTGGTGGACGAGGCGGCTTCCCGGATCCGGGTCCAGCTGGACAGCCTGCCCGAAGAAATCGACGAGCTGGAAAGAAGGATTACCCAGCTGGAGATTGAAAAGCAGGCCCTGAAGAAGGAAAAGGACCCGGCCTCGGCCGAGAGGCTGCAGAAAATAGAAAAGGAACTGGCCGAGCTCAAGGAGAAAAGCCAGTCCCTGAAATTACAGTGGAAGAGAGAGAAAGATATAATCGACCAGATCAGCCGGCTCAAGGAACAGAGAGATGCCCTCAAGATCGAGGAGCAGAACGCCGAAAGGCGGGGTGACCTGGAGAGGGTGGCCGAAATCCGCTACGGGCGGTTAATTGAAATCGACAAGCAGGTCCAGAAACTGTCGACAGAACTGGGCGAGCTCCAGAAGAAAGGCAAGATGCTCAAAGAAGAGGTGGACGAGGAGGACGTGGCCCAGGTGGTCAGCCGCTGGACCGGCATCCCCGTTTCCAAGATGCTGGAAGGCGACCTGGAAAGGCTGCTCCGAATGGAAGAAATTCTCTCCAAGCGGGTTATCGGCCAGGACCAGGCCATCCGGGCCGTGGCCGATACCGTTCGCCGGGCCAGGGCCGGACTGCAGGAGCCGACCCGGCCGATAGGCTCATTCTTGTTTTTAGGCCCCACCGGAGTGGGGAAGACCGAGCTGGCCCGGGCCCTGGCCGAATTCCTGTTCAACGACGAGAAGGCCATGGTCCGGCTGGACATGTCGGAATACATGGAAAAGCACACCGTGGCCAGGCTGATCGGGGCTCCCCCGGGTTACGTTGGTTATGAGGAGGGCGGGCAGCTGACCGAGGCCGTCAAGAGGCGCCCCTACTCGCTCATCCTGCTGGACGAGGTGGAGAAGGCCCACCCAGACGTTTTTAACATCCTGCTGCAGATTCTCGATGACGGGCGGCTGACCGACGGCAAGGGCACCACGGTTGACTTCCGCAACACCCTGATCATCATGACCTCGAACCTCGGAAGCCAGGTCATCAAAGAGTTGAGCCATGATTACGAGGCCATGGAAAGGGAGGTCCGCCAGATCCTGGAGAGCCATTTCAAGCCGGAATTCCTGAACCGGGTGGACGAGGTCATCATCTTCCGGCCGCTGACCAAGGACGTGATTTTCAAGATCGTCGACCTGCAGATAGAATTGCTCCGGAAGAGGATGCAGGAGAAAAAGATCGACCTGGTGCTGACGCCGGCAGCCAGGGAGGTCCTGGCCGAGCGCGGTTACGACCCGGTCTACGGGGCCAGGCCGCTCAAGAGAACCATTCAGAAAGAAGTCCAGAACCCGCTGGCCATGAAGATCCTGGCCGGAGAATTCAAGGAAGGTGACCTGGTGGAAATCGATGCCGACCGCCAGGGCCGGATTGTTTTCCACAAGAAATAGAGAACGGATAAAGAGGAGAAAACGTCATGAAAAAGAGAATTTACGGAATCATGGCGGCCGGATTGCTGGCCCTGGTTCTGCTGACTGGCTCGGGGCTGGCCAACGGCCTCAACCTCAACGGCCTGGGCACCCGGGCTGTCTCCATGGGTGGGGCTTTCATCGGGCTGGCCGATGACTTCAGCCTGGTTTACTGGAACCCGGCCGGGGCCGGATTCTTGAAGCAACCACTCATCGGGGCCTACCTGACCGACCTCATCCCAACCAATAAATACCAGGTTACCCTGCCTCCGGATATCTCGATTAACGCCAAATCCAAGCTCTCCCATTACCTGGGCTTCATGATGGCTTATTACCGCCCCGTGTCTGACAACCTGACTGTCGGGGTTGGGGTTTATACGCCGTCTGGGCTTGGAGCCAACTGGCGGGGAGAAGAATTCCAGGACATGACCGCCGGGGTGGCCTACGACTGGACCAGCAAGATAGGAATGTTTACCATTTCCCCGGTTGTGGCCTGGAAGATAAGCGACCGTCTGAGCATAGGGGCCAACCTGAACATCAATTACGGGATGTTCAGCCTGAAGAGATGGGCGGGAGAGGCCGACATGGGTGAAGGGCCCATGGACCTCGGCCAGTATGAAGAGAGCCTTCACGGCTGGGGCTTCGGTCTGACCCTGGGAATCCTGGCCCGCCCGGCTGACTGGATAAGTGCCGGGTTAACTGTCAAGACTTGCTCTACTATTAAATTTAAGGGTACGGCCGAAATGATTTACCTGGGCTATGCCGGTTATCCGGAGAGCTCAGACCTCAAGAGGAATATCCGCTGGCCCTGGTTTGTCGGTGGCGGGGTGGCCCTCAAACCGGTGGAAAACCTGGTGGTAACCACCGACCTCCAGTGGACCGGCTGGTCGGCCCTGAAAAGCATGGACACCTCTTACCTCGACCCCTTCTGGAACCAGATGATGGCCCTGGCCGGAAACGACAGCATCCTTCTTGACTGGAAAAATCGGATGCAGATTCGCTTCGGCCTGGAATACCGGCTGACTCCGGAATTCTCCTTGAGAGCGGGCTATTATTCTGACCCATCGCCGGCTCCCGATTACACCATGAACATCCTCCTACCCAGTTTTGATTTTCAGTCTTTTAACGCTGGGATTGGCTATGAGTGGAAGGGACTTTCCCTTAACTGGGGAGTGGAATTCCTGTCTGGCAAGAAGCGGGATGTGACCTTTGAAGAACTGCTGACAGCCGGAACCCTGGGCCAGGCCATGCCCGGAATCTATCGCATGCACCTTATAGTCCCCAGCGTCTCGGTTTCCTACAGGTTCTGAGAAAGATCTGCGAGAAATTCTGGAAAAATCCGGGAGAAAATCCGAGAGAAATAAGAAGGATGGCCATTCTGGCCTGTTCTTAAACAGCAGGAAACTAACTGAATTCAGGGAGAGGAATCTTCTTTGGGGAAGGAGAATGGCCAGGGACGGAATCGAACCGCCGACGCAGGGATTTTCAGTCCCTCGCTCTACCGACTGAGCTACCTGGCCATCTTTATGCCAACGTAACTTCTTTTCTTATCAGCAAGTTATTAATCTGGCTTGCCGGGTCTCCACTGCCTCCCAGTTGAGGTCCAATCTTCAGAGTCAGAATTATATCCATCAGATTCTTTCTTGTCAATCCTGATTTTATCTCAGGCTTTTAAGCTGAGGACTTCAAATCCCGGTTTATCAGCTAAAGATCAGAATTCAGCTATTTTATTATGGTTTTATCCTTAGAGTGGGCCATGTCAAGTTTTGTTCGCAATTTGGCCACCGTAAGATCTCCATTTTAAGCCTTAGTTAGCAGCCTGGGCCACCGAACTTTCTAACACCTGCCTGAACCTCTCCGGCTTGATGTAGGCATAATCATTGGCCCAGTCTTCTGTATACTCCATAAGGTAAGAGGCAATGAGCCTCAGGTATGAGCTTACCGAAGGAAACACTCCCACTACCCGGCTTCTGCGCCTTATCTCCCGATTGACCCTCTCCAGCACATTGGTGGAAGAGATGCGCCGCTTGTCCACCTCCGGGAAATTATAGAACTGGAGCGAGTCCTCCAGCCCTTCCTCAAGACAGCTCATGGCTTCAGGATATTTCCTCTCATATTCCTCAATGATAAGCTTAGCTAACTTCTCCGCACTTCTTTGGTCCGGCTGCAACCAGATCTGCTTTATCTTCTCCGCCACCCGAGCCTTGTCCCGATGCGGTACCCGGGCCAGGATGTTCCTCATAAAATGCACCTTGCACCTCTGCCAGACAGTGCCCACAAGCTCCTTCTTCACCGCTGCCTGGATGCCCCGATGTGCATCTGAGATAACCATCCCCACTCTCTTCACACCCCTCCTCTTCAACCCCTTGATAAAATCCTTCCAGCTATCCTCACTCTCCTCCCACATCGGCTCCACCGCCAAAACCTCCCTCTCTCCCTCACTATCCACCCCATAGGCTACCATCACCGCCACCGACTGCACCTTCCCCTCCACCCTGACCTTCTCATAGATGGCATCTATCCATAGGAAGGGGTATTCCTCCTTAAGTAGCCTGGTCCGAAACTCCTTCACTCGCTCATCCAGCCCAGAAGTTATCTCCGAGACCTGGGAGGCTGAGAGACTCTCTATCCCAAGAGCCCTGGCCAAACGCTCTATCTTCCGGGTCGAGACCCCGCTGATGAATGCCTCCTGGACCAGGCTCATCAAGGCCACCTCGCTCCGCTTCCTCTCCGTTAAAAAGAACGGTATGTACCCACCCTTCCTCACCTTTGGCACCATCAGGTACAACGTCCCTACCCGAGAGTTTAACTTCCTCACCCGGTATCCGGAAAAATGGGTGACTCTCTCTTTACTATGCTTTCCCTTCTCCGCCCCCACCCTGGCCTCGGCCTCTACCCGCATCAACTCCTCCGCCAGCCACTCTAACATCGCCTTCAGTGGATCCTCCTCCACCAAAAATCCCGTTAGCAATTTTCCCAGTAATCCCTTATAATCTCTTTGAGCCATCGTAAGTAAAATACTCCTTTCTTAAGGTTGAAGTCTTGAAAAGGAGATATTACGATGGCTCGTCCTCCTAAATCAATTTGCGAACTATTTTGTACACTAGCTAATATTGTATTATTTGTATTATAATAACATATAAAATTGTTATTTATGTAAAACATTAATGCTTAGAAATTCAAAGTATATCTTTTTTGTTTACTTATTATTGCCCTTATCACTATCTTCTGAAGCTAATATTGTAAGTATAGCTCAAAAAAACGAGTATGTTAGGCTTAATCCAAAGAGTGAGATTTTGGAGCCTAATTTTTATTTTTATCCAGTAATACCAAGAATAGGTCAAGAAATTAAGTTTTATAATGCGTCAATTGGCGATCCGGAAAATTGTTTATGGAATTTTGGCGACGGGTTGATTTGTGATTGTATTAACCCAGTTCATGTATATCATAAGCCATCTATTTATTATATTACGTTAAAAATATCAAAAGGGGAAAAAACAAAAACAAAAGGTAAATATATTTTAATTTTATCTAAGAGCGACTCGATATCAGAAAAACTTGTGGCTGATTTTATTTATGAGCCACAAAACCCAAAGGCTGGAGTTCCAATAAAGTTTTATGATAAATCTTCGGGTGTGCCAATAAAGAGGACTTGGAAATTTGGATATTTTGGAATAAGCCTGTTAGCGAATCCGGTGAAAACATTTTTTGTAGAAGGGAAGTATGCCGTAACGCTTGAGATTGAAGATAATTATAATTCAGATAAGAAAACAAAATATATCGAAGTAGGTAAGTCTCCTATTGATACAATAAGAGCAAAAAGTTGTTCATTATCTGACGTTCAAGCTGCGATCGCGGAAGCGAATCCTGGGGATACGGTTATAGTACCAGCGGGGAGGGCTACATGGGATAAAAATTTAATTATAAGAAAAGGGATAACACTTAAAGGGATGGGAATTGATAGCACAGTGATTACTTGTAACTATAACGGGACAGGTGAAATTATGAATCCAGGGGGCTATTTTATCACATATGAGCCCAGCTCTCCGGAAGGGGATCAGCCATTTAGATTAACAGGATTTACATTCAACCTTAATAATAAATCAGGGACGGGGGGATTACTTTTAAGAAATCCAACGAGTTACCACCAAACTAAAATCAGGATAGACCACACAAAGTGGGATAATGTGGTTTCTGGTGGAAATATTTGGTGGATATATGGTTATTTTTGGGGTGTTGCTGATAACAATCATTTTGATACACCGGGACGATTTAGATTCTATGCTTTAGACAGCATAACATGGTCTAACGAAATATTTACTTTTGGTTCTGCCAATAATTTCTATATGGAAGACAATTTTATCAGGGCACATAATGATGATTTCTTTTATCTTGAGGCTGCTGGTCGACTGGCTCTTCGATATAACACTCTATATTTTGATGTCCAGTCAAGTGGTTATTATCCAGTTGTTGATGTTCATGGTAATCAGCCTACGGCATGGTCTGCAGCTATGGGGTTTGAGGGCTATGGTAATGAGATATACGCCGCTTTTGGCATGCGTCTTATTGATATGCGTGCTGGACGAAATCTTTTTTACAATAACAAAATAACACAGTCGAGTGGCTCTTCCACAATATCAGCAAGAGAGGAATACTATGATAGCAACAATCCACCAGCACACGCGCCAGATGGGCAGCCCCAGCATGTATCAGACAGTTATGTTTTCAATAATTACAGGAACGGCTCTGTTTTAATTGCAGATTTCCCATATACCGGTTCGCAATTATATTATTCGGATGAAGGATATTATGTTCCTACCGAGGATTTGCATTATTGGAAACACAACATAAAATTTAATGGCTCTTCTGGAGTAGGTGTAGGCCTAATGTCACAACGCCCATCTTCCTGTTCTAAAGAAGGTGTGGCCTGGTGGTCAACTGATGAGAACAAGTTATACAGATGGAAGAATGGAAGGTGGGAGCTTTATTATACCCCATATATCTATCCCCATCCCCTTAGAACTATCTTAGGGGATTAATTGAGTTCTCGTCTGAAAAAGAAATCAACAAATAAAATATCTTTATATTCATTAGTTAAATATTATTTGATTTAATATTGGGCCATGTCAAGTTTTGTTCGCAATTTGGCCACCGTAAGATCTCCATTTTAAGCCTTAGTTAGCAGCCTGGGCCACCGAACTTTCTAACACCTGCCTGAACCTCTCCGGCTTGATGTAGGCATAATCATTGGCCCAGTCTTCTGTATACTCCATAAGGTAAGAGGCAATGAGCCTCAGGTATGAGCTTACCGAAGGAAACACTCCCACTACCCGGCTTCTGCGCCTTATCTCCCGATTGACCCTCTCCAGCACATTGGTGGAAGAGATGCGCCGCTTGTCCACCTCCGGGAAATTATAGAACTGGAGCGAGTCCTCCAGCCCTTCCTCAAGACAGCTCATGGCTTCAGGATATTTCCTCTCATATTCCTCAATGATAAGCTTAGCTAACTTCTCCGCACTTCTTTGGTCCGGCTGCAACCAGATCTGCTTTATCTTCTCCGCCACCCGAGCCTTGTCCCGATGCGGTACCCGGGCCAGGATGTTCCTCATAAAATGCACCTTGCACCTCTGCCAGACAGTGCCCACAAGCTCCTTCTTCACCGCTGCCTGGATGCCCCGATGTGCATCTGAGATAACCATCCCCACTCTCTTCACACCCCTCCTCTTCAACCCCTTGATAAAATCCTTCCAGCTATCCTCACTCTCCTCCCACATCGGCTCCACCGCCAAAACCTCCCTCTCTCCCTCACTATCCACCCCATAGGCTACCATCACCGCCACCGACTGCACCTTCCCCTCCACCCTGACCTTCTCATAGATGGCATCTATCCATAGGAAGGGGTATTCCTCCTTAAGTAGCCTGGTCCGAAACTCCTTCACTCGCTCATCCAGCCCAGAAGTTATCTCCGAGACCTGGGAGGCTGAGAGACTCTCTATCCCAAGAGCCCTGGCCAAACGCTCTATCTTCCGGGTCGAGACCCCGCTGATGAATGCCTCCTGGACCAGGCTCATCAAGGCCACCTCGCTCCGCTTCCTCTCCGTTAAAAAGAACGGTATGTACCCACCCTTCCTCACCTTTGGCACCATCAGGTACAACGTCCCTACCCGAGAGTTTAACTTCCTCACCCGGTATCCGGAAAAATGGGTGACTCTCTCTTTACTATGCTTTCCCTTCTCCGCCCCCACCCTGGCCTCGGCCTCTACCCGCATCAACTCCTCCGCCAGCCACTCTAACATCGCCTTCAGTGGATCCTCCTCCACCAAAAATCCCGTTAGCAATTTTCCCAGTAATCCCTTATAATCTCTTTGAGCCATCGTAAGTAAAATACTCCTTTCTTAAGGTTGAAGTCTTGAAAAGGAGATATTACGATGGCTCGTCCTCCTAAATCAATTTGCGAACTATTTTGTACACTAGCTAATATTGTATTATTTGTATTATAATAACATATAAAATTGTTATTTATGTAAAACATTAATGCTTAGAAATTCAAAGTATATCTTTTTTGTTTACTTATTATTGCCCTTATCACTATCTTCTGAAGCTAATATTGTAAGTATAGCTCAAAAAAACGAGTATGTTAGGCTTAATCCAAAGAGTGAGATTTTGGAGCCTAATTTTTATTTTTATCCAGTAATACCAAGAATAGGTCAAGAAATTAAGTTTTATAATGCGTCAATTGGCGATCCGGAAAATTGTTTATGGAATTTTGGCGACGGGTTGATTTGTGATTGTATTAACCCAGTTCATGTATATCATAAGCCATCTATTTATTATATTACGTTAAAAATATCAAAAGGGGAAAAAACAAAAACAAAAGGTAAATATATTTTAATTTTATCTAAGAGCGACTCGATATCAGAAAAACTTGTGGCTGATTTTATTTATGAGCCACAAAACCCAAAGGCTGGAGTTCCAATAAAGTTTTATGATAAATCTTCGGGTGTGCCAATAAAGAGGACTTGGAAATTTGGATATTTTGGAATAAGCCTGTTAGCGAATCCGGTGAAAACATTTTTTGTAGAAGGGAAGTATGCCGTAACGCTTGAGATTGAAGATAATTATAATTCAGATAAGAAAACAAAATATATCGAAGTAGGTAAGTCTCCTATTGATACAATAAGAGCAAAAAGTTGTTCATTATCTGACGTTCAAGCTGCGATCGCGGAAGCGAATCCTGGGGATACGGTTATAGTACCAGCGGGGAGGGCTACATGGGATAAAAATTTAATTATAAGAAAAGGGATAACACTTAAAGGGATGGGAATTGATAGCACAGTGATTACTTGTAACTATAACGGGACAGGTGAAATTATGAATCCAGGGGGCTATTTTATCACATATGAGCCCAGCTCTCCGGAAGGGGATCAGCCATTTAGATTAACAGGATTTACATTCAACCTTAATAATAAATCAGGGACGGGGGGATTACTTTTAAGAAATCCAACGAGTTACCACCAAACTAAAATCAGGATAGACCACACAAAGTGGGATAATGTGGTTTCTGGTGGAAATATTTGGTGGATATATGGTTATTTTTGGGGTGTTGCTGATAACAATCATTTTGATACACCGGGACGATTTAGATTCTATGCTTTAGACAGCATAACATGGTCTAACGAAATATTTACTTTTGGTTCTGCCAATAATTTCTATATGGAAGACAATTTTATCAGGGCACATAATGATGATTTCTTTTATCTTGAGGCTGCTGGTCGACTGGCTCTTCGATATAACACTCTATATTTTGATGTCCAGTCAAGTGGTTATTATCCAGTTGTTGATGTTCATGGTAATCAGCCTACGGCATGGTCTGCAGCTATGGGGTTTGAGGGCTATGGTAATGAGATATACGCCGCTTTTGGCATGCGTCTTATTGATATGCGTGCTGGACGAAATCTTTTTTACAATAACAAAATAACACAGTCGAGTGGCTCTTCCACAATATCAGCAAG
>JGI12104J13512_1001732_pt1 | contig 15237 bp, 15 predicted proteins | sample TerdegcTABiofilm_FD_13512 | JGI IMG/M metagenome (IMG submission 13512)
AGTATACCAGGATATCAGGTTCCTATCCTGGCTGGACTGCAACAGCCAAACCATCAGGGACACTCAACGCCATCCGTCTCGGCGCATACTATTTCTTCTAAATCTTTTTACAATTTTCAGGGGGGGATGACCCCCCCCTTGGGAACCATAATTATGCTTTCAGAATCGTCAAATAATTAATGAATAGGAGGCGCATCAATGGAGATCATATATTTTAATCCCAGCAAAGGCATTCAGGGAAAATCGCTTCTTGATATTATAGGCCTTTACAAGAACCCAGAAGATAATATTAGTGTTTTTGATACAATAGACGTCTTTACAAAAAAACTTATGGGCATAAAGGGAAGAGATACCATTGCAGTGATATTTGCCGCCAAGGAAGATGACCTTATAGATCTTTATTCTTATAAGTATTATCTCTATAAGGTTATATCTTTACTTATATTACCCAATAGCAGGAAAGAGATTATTGCCCTTGGCCTGCGATATAACCCGTTTTTTATAATATCCAATTATGATGATATGAGAAAGATTGGCCTTATTATCAGGGTGCTCACATCCAACACCTATGACAATAAAGATATTTATAGCAAAAGGGGCTTCAAATATGCTGCGTAGGGAATTTATAACACTTTGAAAGGATATGTATTATGGGAATAGAAAAGTGGAGAGACATTGCAGATAGTATTGATTTTGCTTTCCAGCCTATCGTAAACATCCACAATGGAATTTGTCTTGGCTATGAGGCATTAGTAAGGGGTCATCAAAGGTTTGGGTTTTCCAATATACATGAATTATTTGATGCTGCCTATAGGGATGGCTCTCTTTTTAGGTTTGATATTTGGTTAAGGGAAAAGGCTATAAAACAATTTGTTCTTATTAAAGATTATTACAAATTCAAACTGTTTTTTAATCTCGAGAATAGAATTATTTTTTCTGATAATTATAGGCCAGGCATGACACTTGAGATATTAAAAAAATTCAATCTCGCCCCTGATTCTATCTGCTTTGAGATTTCAGAGAGGCATGAGCTTGATTGCTCCTCCCATGACTTTCTTATGATCGATAACTATAAACGCCAGACATATAAAATTGCTATTGATGATTTTGGTTCCGGATATTCAGGACTTCAATTGCTTTATCGCGCAGAGCCAGATTATATAAAGATAGACAGATTTTTTGTTAGTGGTATTGAGTCTGATTCCAAAAAAAAGCTTTTTATGGCTAAGGTAGTCAATCTAGCTCATATCCTTGGCATACGCGTAATCGCCGAAGGCGTAGAAAATGAGAAGGAGTTTCGCCTTTGTAAGGAGATTAAATGCGACTATGTTCAGGGATATTTCATACAGATGCCAACGGTGTATATCAAGGAACTACACGGCACATATGACATAGTGAAGAATCTTAATGCAGGAGAAAAAAGAGATATAACTATTGACAAATTGCTTTTAAATGAAAAGATGGAATATCTTGAGCCTATTTGTGTGTATAGTCATGAAAAAAAGTATCTTACTGATCTGTCTGCTGTATTTGATGCATTCAGGCGAGACAAAAACAACTTTTTTTTCCCTGTGGTCAATAATCATAATGAACCAATAGGACTCATAAGGGAGAAGGAATTAAAAGAATATGTATATTCAAAATACGGTAGAGACCTCCTTATGAATAAAACAATCGGCAAAACAATTATGGATTTTGTAGTAAAGTGTCAAATAGCAGATATAAATATGAAGATAGAGACGATCCTTGAATATTTTGCAGTAGATGATATATCAGAGGGCATACTTCTTACAGATAACGGCAAATACATTGGCTTTCTTAGCTCAAGATCACTCCTTAAGGTATTGAACGAAAAAAATGTTGCCATAGCAAGGGATCAGAATCCATTGACAAAATTACCCGGCAACACAATGGTGTATGAATTTATAGAACAGGCAATAGCTGATACATCCTCTGAATACACCCTTGTCTATTTTGACTTTGATAATTTCAAGCCCTTTAATGACAAATACGGTTTTCGACAAGGAGACAGGGCAATACTACTTTTTTCTGATATACTTAAAAAGTCAAATACTATGGGCAATTTTTTTATTGCTCATATAGGCGGTGATGATTTTTTTTCAGGATTTAAAAACACTACTGGTAATAACAAAGATTTTCTTGATACTGTAAAAGGCATTATAAATAAATTCTGCGATAGTGTTTTGGGCCTGTATGATAAGGTTGATAGAGAAAAAGGATGTATCATAACCTTTGATAGAGAAGGGAATAAGAGGCCATTTCCTCTCCTGACGGTAAGTGCTGCTGTAATTTATATGCCCTTCAATCGCTATAGGATTAACATTGATGAACTGGGGAGACTGATAGCAAAGACAAAAAAAGAGGCAAAAAAATCATCTGACAAGGTGGTATATATATCACTGGATTCAACTGTTGTCCAGTTAGACACTTGCATGGAATTGACAGCGGAACATCTCCCGAGATAGAGACTTAATTGATGCCGCCCTATCCATGGCATGGGCAGATTATTTTGAGAAAGTCATATATGCCAAATGGGGTGGTTTCCATGCAAAAACCTAACCGGGGAATGGTGCATTTGGATGACCTTTAAGATTTGAATGGATTTCCATATGAATCAAGGAATATGGATTCGTTTAGTGGTCTTCTCGGTGTAGGTTTTGGCACCTCATCAAAATAACCAAGGGGTGTCATCTCAACAATACTGAATCCATTGGGTATGCCCAATACCTTCTCTGCCTTTTCTGCATCAAAAGAGCCCACATGGACTGTTCCCAGCCCAAAGTTCCATGCGGCAAGGACTATATGTTCCATAGCAATCCCCGCATCAAACATGAACCAGTCACCTTTATTGGTAACAGGCTCACCTTTTTTGCATCCTGAGAGCCCCCTCTGTGCAATCTGACAGATTATAACAGGTGCCTGCATAAATGCCTCCCGTGCAGGGTTTGAGGGTGAAAGGGTATCCCTTAATTGTTCTTTAATCTGTTGGTCTTTGACAATAATGTATCTACATACCTGTGTGTTTGCCCATGATGGTGCAGCACGGGCTGCCTCAAGGATTTCCAGGAGGACCTCTTCAGGGACAGGGTCCTGCCTGTAGTGTCTAATGCTTCTCCTTTCATGTATAATCTTTAGTAAGTCCATAATCCATCTCCTTTTTTATTAATTTTTTTGATATACCTTTTCTCTTATAAAAAGCTATTAGCCCTTTGTATAAGTAATATTTATATCAAGTTATATCAAATAAACCCCTGCAAATCCTTGCAAAATTTTAAAATTGTTTAAAAAAAATCAAAAGAAGAGGTATTGCTAAAAGTTTTATGAAAGGCATTGAATGAGGCAAAAAAGAAACTGTGGAGATGACAAAAAGACGGGGAGAATCCTGTTGACCTTACAAGAAGATTACATAAATATGCTGATACAACGATATGTCATCTATAACCGTCATTTATAACCCTAAACCTTCCTAGGGGAAGATGGCACATAAGGAAGGCATTCTGTTTTACAGGCAATACATAACTCTCCTATAAAATTATTGGATGCCTCATTGCATAAAGGACATATGGCAACAGGTTTTTTTTCTCTATCAATCTGTTTAAGGTCAACCAAGATATTCTCTTTTCCAAAAATAGTGATGTTTGCCTCTCTGATTTGCGATATGAGAAGCTGTAGGTCTTGCTGCTCCTTTGGTTTTAGTTTCAGATACCAGCTTCTTAGCTCAGGCCATGCCTCGGTCTTTTTTTGGTCAAGGTATACCCTGATACCATTACCATCCGTTCTGTCATAAAAAGTCAATGCAAAACGACCTACATCGATGACCTTCAACCTTTTATTTCCTATAGTGCATGGTGTGAGAATCTGCACTGCATCGGGCAGACACTTCAGCGTCTCGCATATCACCCTATATTGAACATCCAGACAATAATTTATAGAGGCGAAATGGACCATGAACCCCCCCAATAAAACACCAGGTGCCGCCGAACCATGGAAGGACTTTACCATATCCACATATTCTTCAAATGTATGAGATAGAATCTCCTCGCCTTGCATCCTTTTTATCTCTTCATAATGTTTAATTCTTCAGGTATTCGTTTGCACCCCTTTTTCTTAAAGCCCATGACAAGACAAGACCGCATAACATAATCAGCACATTAACACAATTTTTATTCACTCTGTAACACGCGGGCAACGGTATCCATAACCTTCTGCAGACCATACTTGTCTATCAATGCATTCACCCCTGCCTCCAGATCCTCTGACCTTGTTTCTTCCTCCACCTCTTCTTCTCTCTCCTCATAAATCAATACATCGTTTAGGCAGGCCTGAACACATAGGGGCTTCTCCTGAGGAGGTTCGTCCTCGCACATGTCACACTTTAAAGGAAGGCCTGAATCAGGCTCTTTAAACAAATCCCTTGAGGGGCAGGATGCCCTGCAGAAGCTACACTCATCATACTCTTTACCATCTATGATATATTTGTCCCGACCCATACACTCCGCTGGGGTATATTCACCGGCAAAAACAGGAAGCCATATATCTTTTAGTCTGTCGGTGATTACCTGGATACGAGATCTTGCTGGGTTTATGGTACTGTATTTAGGATTGGCATGGAAGCCTGAACAAACAATCTCGCATGCCCTGCAACCATTACATTTATCTGCATCTATTTTGATTGTTTTTATTTTTTTCTTAATTTTCGCCATCTTTCAGTATCCCCCTCCTCTCTAATTCATCGGCAACATAGCCTAAATCTAATTCCTCCAGCCTTTTTCGCGTTGGAACGCCATTTTTATTCCAACCCTTATATTGGTAGTATGTGGTTAGTAATTTTTCCTCGAGTTCTGGATATCTCTGCCTCCAGTGGTCCTGGGGTGGCTTCTCCACTTCCCTCGTCTCACCCCTTAGGTTATTATATGCCCTGTGGAGGTTCCTGCTCCTATTGACTATCTTCTTTAGACTCGTCTCATCTAAGTCCATACCCGTTGCTGCTGATATCAATTTTGGGTAATTGTGGATATGATACGGGGGTTTAAGACAGAAAGAACCCATACCAGCACATAAGCCAATCGCATCGTCTATGTTATGAAGCATCTCCATCCAGTCTACAATCTCGCTACATGCCTCAGGTGGAGGATAGAAAGGGATAGACTTTTCTGTCCCCTTTCCTGGTTCCCATTCTAATAGATACTCTTTAAAGTGTTCATCGGGTAGCTGAGGCCAATCCTTGACAAACTCCTCTCGCTCTTCCCTTGTGGCAAATGGTGCCTGAGGCCAGTTACCTTCTATCTGGGTGATGCTTATCTTTTCGTTGGTTGAATACATAAGATAATAAAGGGGATCTAATACAGCGAGCTTTAAGGGGAGCTGTTCGTGTTTCTTAATGGTATTGTGGTCGAATGCCTCTGCACCCTTACCTATCCTCCTGGCTGCCCTATAGACACCATCTGCAAGGGCATCCCCTATACCCTCTCTCCTTGCCACCTTATCAATTAGATAATAAAACCTTTCCTCATTGCTTTCGGGGAATCCAGGGAGATCACTATCTGTTAATATGCCTGCCTCATATAACTCTACAGCAAATGCCAATATTTGAGGGGTAGAAAAGGAGTCTAGACCATACTCTGTTGCCCGTTGGAGTATCCTAAAATTAAAGCTTAGTTGGTCAACCAGCGCCGCCATTGAATATGTCAGTTTTCCAAAACATTTTGCCATATATCTCGGAACATCCTCAAAAGAGATTAGCGCCCCACATTGCTGTGGACAATTAAAACAGCTTATAAGTCTTTTTATCGCCCTCAGCTGAGTTGTGGTCCACTCCTCTTCATGCTCCTTTGTCCAGAAATTCCTTCTCCGGATGCGGGCATTACCCCACATAAAGTTCTCTGTATGCCACTTTTCATCTGTATGCTTCATCTCCTGGGGAGAGCCTATCCCTGCGAGGATGGTCATAACATTGGGTATGGGGTTAGCGTTTCTGAACTTTATATAGTCAGTCACCCACTTCATATGCTCCATAAACTCCGCACCCCTGGCAAGGTATACATCCTTTGTACCCCTTACTGCTATGGCCTTGACCTTCTTATCCCCCATTACAGCGCCACCACCCAGACGACTGGCGCTCGATCTAGACTGCTCAATAGAGGCTGTAAAGACCCTGTTTTCACCTGCAATGCCGATGGCAGATACCTGTGCGTTGGGCTCATTCAGCTCTTCTCTTATAAGGTCCTGGGTCTCTAATGCACCCCTACCTAAAAGATGGGTTGCATCCCTTATCTCTACCTTATCGTTATTGATCCAGATATAGACCCATTCAGGTGACTTCCCCTTCAGGATGACCTTGTCATAACCTGCATATTTTAGTTCTGCAGCCCAGAACCCCCCCATGCATGGATATACAAGGGTCTCTGACTCAGGAGAGATGCAGGTCACGATTGTACGGTTCATGCTAAAGGCAGGTGTGCCGCATAGAAGGCCGCTACTGAATATAAGGAGGTTCTCAGGGTCAAATGGCTTGGTCTCAGGGGGAACCCTGTCCCAGTATAATTTTACACTTGTACCGAGCCCTCCAAGGAAGAGCTCCATAAGCTTAGGGTCAGTCTCTATCCGTTCTATATTCCCTGTGGATAGGTCTATCTCTAAATAATATCCTGCCTCTCCATATCTCATAAAAAATTCCTTTCCTCTTATGTGTTTTTATAGTTTTTAAAAACTGCTCCATAAAAGCTTGTGAATTTTATATCAATCTTAATATATGGTTGTCAAGTAAAAAAAAAAAATTACTAATTGTTGGTAATAATAACAAACAATCTTTTAATGATAACTAAAAATTCCTTTTTTTATTGTATTTTTTGTTCATTTTTGCTATTTATTAGGCTGTTACTGCATGGTTCTTGATATATCTGACAGAAAGCTGATATTTGGAGGTAAATCAATTTTGGTAGAGGTTGTAAGCTGCAGCCTCTTAGAGCCTTGGGATTCCATCCACGAATAGATTTAGTGATTGTATTTATTTAACCGGGTTACAAAAAAAGGATTGCGGGTCGTGATTTTTTTCATAAAGAGAAAGGGTGGGAATGCATATCTGGTGACACCTGGGTACCTATCTTATCTATTGTCAGTGAAGACAAGGATTAATTCAGGGTCTAATTTTGACTTAGCAAGAGACAATGGGGATAGATTATTTAGATTGTAGCAGTTTTATCACGGGCAGAAATCCCTCCTGGATGTCTTAAAAAGGATGCCCTTTTATGGGGCAGGATTAAACATAATTTTGAGGTCTCCTTATTTGGTAGGTCTGCTAATTGATCATAACTTCAAATTTTTAAACCTTAAAAAGTGTCATGGGAAATGAACTGCTATTCACCTTTAGAGCTATAGGGGTTTACATATGAACTTAAAAAACCTTAAACCAGGTGCTGTGTTAAAGAAATCACCATTTTTAGTTGTGAGAGAATTAAACAATAATGAGGTGCGAGTTTATAGTAAATTACATGGCAATCTCACCTCTTATCCTCCTGATATCAAAGAAATATTATCATTATTCGATTCTCAAATTGATGTCGAGACAGCGATAAATAAGGTGTCAGGGATATATAAACATGAACCATCTGGCCTGATCAAAGAACTGTATGAAAAACGGTTTTTAATAGAGGCTGATAAGAATGAGAAAGATATACTTTCAGAATACATTCAGGCTGTAGAAAATAAAAATAGGATTCCAAAGATATCTAACGTTACATTCTTGATTTCTGCCAAATGCAATCTGGCATGTAAGGGGTGCTATCACAACTTTTATGATTTTGAAAGCTCTAATATGGACAGTAATTTTGCAGGTCAAATTTTAGAGGGACTGTTTCCTTATCTAAAAAAAAGAGAGATCCCTGAGTTGGTTATATCTTTTCTTGGTTATGAACCACTGTTGAATTTTGAGACACTAAAAATCATTTATGAGAAAGCCTGTAGCATGGGCGAAGATTACGGTGTAAAAACCTCATTTAAGATATTCACAAACGGTTTTAGCATAAGTGAGGAAATACATAAATGGATAGAACAAAATAGGTCTAAACTGGAAATCAAGATCAGCCTGGATGGCATAAAGGAAGATAATGATAAAAGAAGGGTAGACATGACTGGCAAAGGCACATATGATGAGGTTGTTAAAAATCTAAAACGAATAGTGAAGACCAGTGTTGAATGTGGTGTCCTGATAGTGCTTAGTAAATTAAATTTTCACAATATTGAGAAATTTGTGGATGAGATGGCAGCAATAGGGATTAAGCGGATTACGGCAAATTTATTCTGCGGTCATTCCGCGGATGAACGGTTGATGGAGTTAACAGAATTAGAAAAATTCGAGGCCATCAAAAGAATGGATCTGGCGACTGAGAAATATGGCATTGAATTCGATGGCGAGTGGAAATTTGCTGTAGTGCAGATGGTTACAGGCGCCCATTTTTCCTGTCCAGCAGGAATAAGGCAGTTGGTCTTCTCTGCGGATGGGGTTATTTATCCTTGTCAACGATTTGCAGGGACAGGGATAAATTTTGGCACATATGACAAAGACTTTTGGGAAAAATTGATTGCTGGCCAATGTGGGGGTTATGATAACTGGTCTGCTGATCTTTATAGCGGGATAATGGAAAGGATGAAAGAGGAAAAGGCAGATCTTGCTGGCTGGAGTTGCCCTTTTCTTGCATTTGTCAGAGGGGAATCTATAAGCAAGAACCTCGAGAGAGAATTAAACGAGTATCTTCTTGAATACTATATTACCCGGCCCCTGAACAGAATAATCTCAAAATCATCCATGGATTGTTCCAGCCATTAAAAAAAATAGGTGTCGTGTCATATAGCCCAGGGATTCATGAAAACAGGGATGCACAAAATATGGAGAATTATAGATAGAGAGATTGATGGATGAGGTTATTGCGGGGTGCGGGGTTTAGCGGAGGGAATTAGTGCTATTGCCTCTTTGTTTTGGATTTACAGAGTTATAGGCCTCAATAAAGCGGCCAACAAGGATAGACACATTAGAGCGTATGCGACCCAGTGTCCCGATATTGGCAATACCTGTCATCTCGATTGACCAGGTAGTGGCAAAGGTCTTGACCTCAGGATTGGTCTCCAGCATAACAATCTGCTGAAGGCAAATGCCTATTGTGTAGGAGTACCAGTATTTTTCATACTCGTGGGTGTTTACGCTCACATAGAGTATGGGCCTGCCTGTTGTCTTGAGCCACATATCTCTACTTAAAATCTCTATGCCTGCCCCTTTCAGCCTACCCTCCACATCAGCCTGTATCTGTTCTTTTGTGAGATTAAACCGCTGGGCATACCTCTCAATATTGGGCTGAAGATTTTCAACCACCACATAGACACCCTTAAGACCTGTTAAGGTCTTCCTTGTAATATCAGAATCAATGGCAAAGACTGGAGAGCTATAAATGGCGATCACAAGAAAAATAAAAAAACATATCCTTTTCATCATCATCTAACCTCATAAAAAAGATTTAAACCCTGACCGGAATTTCTCTTATTGTTGTTGTGATTTCGGCAACTATTATAGCATTTCTTACAGCATACGCCTTATTGCGAGACAGAAGCAAAACAGATCCTGTGCCTATTGGCGATGATAATTCAGCCCACCATATTTCTCCTCTTTTCATTGCCATCCGCCACAAGAAGCTGAGAATCCTTCAAGTGAAGTCTTTTCCCAACCTTCTGCTATTTGAAGGTTCTCCGGGATCCGTTGATATCCTTTCGTGTAAATTTTTGCCAGCCTTTCCTTCTTTCGTTCTTCTTTGAAGCGCTTAACCGCTGTCATAATAAATTTGCTTCTACTTAATCCTTCTTGTTTCCTGAGAGCTTCTAATTCCTGAAATTCTTCGCCAGGCATACTTATATTATTTTTACACTGCCTGCCATAATATTCCTCAAAACTTATACCTTACATCCTAAACCCTTATATCCTGTGCCCTGATATCCATTGCCTTTACCTTGCCCCCTTGCCGAATAACACCACCCTTATGGTACGAAGCAGTATATGAAAATCAAGGAAGGGTGAGAGATTCTTAATGTAAAAGAGGTCATATTTTAGTTTCTCAAGGGCATCCTCAACAGAGGCACCATGTTTGTAATTCACCTGCGCCCATCCTGTAACACCTGGTTTTACAGTATGTCTTATAGAGAAATAAGGAACCTTTTTCTCAAATTCCTCAACCTCTTCCACCATCAATGCCCTTGGACCAATCAAACTCATCTCACCTTTAAGCACATTCCACATCTGGGGTATCTCATCGATCCGTGCAAGCCTTATTAGCCTGCCCACCCGGGTAATACGGGGATCATCCTTTCTGCCTGCAAATTTTCTATCTTTTTCCATACCTACTTTCATTGTCCTGAACTTTACTACCTCAAAAATCGACCCATTTAAGCCAACCCTCTTCTGTCTGTAAAAAACAGGCCCTTTTGAATCGATCTTAATAGCAATTGCAATAAACAGGAATATTGGTAAGGTTATTATTAGAAAAAATGAGGAAAAGGATATGCTTATAAGTCTCTTGACTTTTCTATTATATAGACCTTTTTTAACGCCATGGATGGGCATGTTCAACATCCATAAATCATTTAAGTGCTCAACATATATTTTCCCCAATATCTGTTCGTAAAAGGAAGGCATATTGAATACCTCTATACCCTTCATCTTGTAATCGAGAAGTTGCCTTATATGCTCCGCTTTTTTAATTTCCCTTATAGCGAATATAATCTGGTCAACATTATATTTCTCTACAACCTCATCAAGCATCCTGCTATCCCCAAGCACGTTTATATGGCTATGGCTTTTATGTTTATCCGGGTCATTGTCTATAAAACCAACCACATTGATACCAGGATTATCCTTGATGAGCCTGTATACCTCATTGCCACTCTTCCCTGCGCCTATAATCAAAACTACCTTTTTTCTACCTGTGGTTATCCTTTTAAATAAGAATTCCAAAACAAGACGCCAGAGAAAGGTAAGTATCAGGATGAGGGCTGCATTTACTACAAATATCCCTCTTCCCAGCATTAGACGAGGTATAAGGTAATCAGCAGCAAGGACAATACCCGATGCAATGAGGAACGCTATGAGGAACCTGTATATGTAAGATGAATGCACAAAGTTCGTTTCAAGGCTATAAAGGTCTGCTATGTAAAAACAAAATAAATATCCAAAAAGGATTGCAATGATCTCAGGCCAAAGATAAGAAGGCTCAAATACAGGAACCCTGAATCTGATAGCAGGGGCACATAAAGTGGCAACAACTATCGCCAGTATATCCCCGAAGAGTAAAAGTATCTTTTTCTTTGGAATATATTGTATCAATGTATTACCCTGCCAGCCCTGCAGCGTTCCAGCCCAATGACACAGTTACACTTGATTCCATCTGATAAATGCACCGCCTACGAGGTGAAAAAAAATGAGGAGAGGGATGGTGGTGGAGGGGGTAAGTCTTTGAAGAACTTCCAATGGAGCTTTGTATCAGGAAATATGACTGACCAGGCGGTAAGGAAGATGAGGGCAAAGTATGTTGGTATGTTGCGATGTTGAGCATACCATTTCTCAAGTTCTCCTTTATATGGTGCTATGATGTTGTTATGAAAGTCTTTTCTGTCGCCTGTCACCTTATCGAGGATTGCCTCTTCATTGCGGAAGATAAGGGAACCTATTCCTGTCACCCCTGGTTTCAAATTACTTATTATCTTTCTTACTTCTTCCGAATACAGGTTAAAATGACTCCTTGTCTGAGGTCTTGGACCTACAAGGCTCATCTGACCTATTAAAACATTTATCAATTGAGGTAATTCATTAATTTTAGTTTTTCTAAGGAATTTCCCCATCGGAAGAATTCGAGGGTCATCCTTCTGAGTAATTAAACCGCCCGGAAGATTAGGACTGTCCTTGAGCATGGTGGCGAATTTAATAAGCATGAACTCCTTGCCATAATTTCCAACACGGGGCTGTAAGTAAAAAATATAGTGCTCTCCCGTAAGTTTTAGTCCAACCATAATAGGAATCATGAATGGTAAAAGGACGATTAAAGCAGATAGAGAAAATAGTATATCGAAGAATCGGATAAGCACTTACATCCTCCCATCAAGGAATTTGCCCGTCTCGTAGTGCTGGAATTCGGGAAGCATGAATTTGAATAAATCTATAAGCTCCTGCCGACTCCAGGAACCTTTTTCTCTCATTCTCCTGATCTGCTTTTCAAAGTGGTTGAGTTTTTCTTCATCATAGAGAGGTTCGTTTTTAATAACACCTATTGTCTCGAACCTTTCCATGTCAAGGATTTCATTCTCGGTGTAGAATTCCTCGATATCTTTTTCTCCGGTTGTATCGCTTGCAAAGAAATAGACAGGCCATTTCTTTTGAGCCTTTAACTCGGACACCCTTTGCCTTGCCTCATCCTCTGTTTCGCACTGGTAAGGCTCATAGCCTAAATATTCGAGAAACCTAACCGCCAACTCCGAAAAGGTTTGAAGATCCTTATGTTCATCCATCTTGGGGAAAAAGAGGTCTCTATTGTCCCCTAAAAGACAGGACATAAGACACAGTTCTCCTGATTCTTTCGGGGTAATAAAATAGCGTTTTACATCATAAGGTGCCGATAGCGGCTGGCCCTTTTCCATACGCCGCTGAAAGCCATATAAGAGACTTCCGTCAGAGAAGGCGACGTTGGCGAACCTGGCGGTGGAGACAGGGATCTCAAGACTCCGCCGCATAAGAAACATCTCCATGATGCGCTTACTGGCGCCCATCATATTCACGGGGTTGGCCGCCTTGTCCGTGGAAACACAGAAATACTTCCGTGCGCCCTTTCCCCTCGCCTGTCTTATGGTCTTGTCGGTATTGAAGATATTAACGTCAATCATGCGCATGAGGGTATAGGGGTCTTTCTCGCTTCTTACGTGCTTTAAGGCTGAGAGATTCAGAACATAATCATATCCGTTGTTATTCGCCATGAAGGCATCAAAGATATCATCCCCCACATCAATAGCAAAGGTGGCAAATTCCCCTTCTATGTAGCCCAGGGACGAGCGGATGTCCCTTACTAGCTCCACAAGGTTATTTTCGGATATATCAACTACATGAAGTAGTTTTGGGTTTCGTCTAAAAATCTCCTTTGTAACAGCCTGTCCAATAGAGCCCGCACCACCGATCACGAGGAAACTCGAGGCTTTTATTAGCTCTTTTAACCTTTCCTCATGCTTCTCTATATCAGGAGCAAAGCGTTCTTTTTCGCGGCCAATAATTTTAAGGGTAAAGTCCATTAATTTTTCCTTAGACATTGAATCTAATGACACTTATGTTTTAGAGAACTTAGAGAACTATTTGCAAAGGTATTATACAAATTCCATTTTAGCTTAATGCCACTGGAACGTAACTTGTTTACGGAATATATAGAATCTCCGGCAATTTTATTAAATTGATACTTCAAATTCTCAACCCTTTGTCGCATTAAGAATCTAAGACATCGAAATATCCCTAAGCACACGAATTCAGGAATAGTAATAACTGGTTTTTTTTGTTCAGAAAACTTTCTTTTGAAAAAAAGAATAACTTGATTAACTGAGTAGTATTCATAATCCGTTAAATTGAATGTATTATAAAAAAACATCTCATTCATTATGCAATTTAGAACAACATCTACCACATTTTCGACTGAAAGCAATGATAAGCGCTGCTCACCTGAACCAATTCTATAGAAAGCCAATTGCTTTGGAAGATATATTCTTTTGTTTATGTTTAATAAAAAACCCTCTCCATAAACTGGGGCTAACCTAAAAATTGTGTAGGGAATTTTATACTTTTCAGAAAATTCTTTGATTGTATTTTCAGCAGCAAGTTTACTCTCACCATAGAAATCCCTTGGTGTAGTCTGAGTACCTTCATCCGGCACGACACCATTCGATATGTCCCCATAAACTGACACCGTGCTAAGAAAAACGATCTGTTTGAGTCTGTCTTTATCAAGAAAATTCAGTAAATTCTTTGTTCCTTCATAATTTACTCTGAAATAATTTTCCCTCGACAAATCCGACGATTTTTTATGCACCAACGCCGCACAATGAATTAATACATCGGTTTTTTTAACTTCTTTTGAAAATGTTTCAGCATTAGTTATATCAGATTTAGCAAAGGTAAAATTTGGATTGTCTATCGGTAGAACGGTGCTTTTAGAATTAAAATCAAGCCCAATTACCTTATTAACATTTTTTTTCAATTCGTGAAAAGCGATTTTAAACCCAATGTACCCTTTAACACCTGTAATTAGAATGTTCATTACGGTCTTTGAAATAGCTCAAAAATTTTAAGAAAGTATTTTGAATATACTTTTAAATAATTAGTTCTAATATTGTTTTCTGCACATGCCCTAATTATTTCCTTGTTGAGAATCAAATTACTTTTAAAAGAATTTGTGCTTGCACCGCCCGCTCTCATCTTAATAAATACTTTTGGAATATAGCTATAAGAAATATGGTGTCTTCCTATAAATCTTAGGAGGAGTTCGAAGTCAGCAGATATTTTATAATTTAGCTTAAATACCCCGTATTTTTCATAAATCTCTCGCTTTGCAAAGAATGTTGGGTGCGCGGGCATTAGACCATAGGAAAATTTTGATTCGTTAAAATTTGATGATTTATAATACCTTATAATTTTCTCTGGCTGATCTCTTTTAACAACAACCAAATCAGCAAAAACAGAATCTACTTCTTTTATTTGAAATTCATTAACAACAGTAGAAATAACGTCGTTGCTTGCATAAAAATCATCAGAATTAAGAAACCCAAGGATTTCACCAGATGCTATGCTAATACCCTTGTTCATCGCATCATAAATACTTTTATCAGGCTCACTAATCCACTTGTCAATTTTGTCTGCATGCTTTTTAATTACGTTTATTGTGCCATCAGTTGATCCTCCATCAATAATAATGTATTCAACATTTTTATAGGTTTGGCTTAAGACACTTTGTATACAATCCTCTATATATAGGACATTATTTAATGCAACTGTAATTATTGAAACCTTCATAAAGTCAACTACTACCGGCTAAAGCTGTGCTATGATGCTTTTAGTGGACACCAAGATTGATGTATAATAAAAGAATGGAGGTGCCACAATGGAGAAGATTCCCAACGCAGTATATACAAGAGAGCTTAAGGAAAGAGGCA
>JGI12104J13512_1001737_pt1 | contig 15223 bp, 12 predicted proteins | sample TerdegcTABiofilm_FD_13512 | JGI IMG/M metagenome (IMG submission 13512)
ATTAACGGGATTATAACTGACAGAAAATAAAATAGTTAGAAAGAAGACACCGCCCTCTGGGCCGTACCGGGGACTATTTCTACCAACCCCTTCTCTTTAACTGTAATATCTGTAACGCTTGCGGTGTGAACCTCTTCCCTAATTATCCATTAAGTTTTGATTCTATAGTAACTTGCCGTGTGACTAACCGGAACAAATCAAGCGGTCGATTTCCAGGCAACAATCACGACAAAACTTGCTCCAGGTACATAACCCTCCTGCGGCTCTTCAATGACGACCGTTTCTCCTGGACCTTGAAACAGGGTAGAAACGGTGCGCAGGATTTCAAAACCCGCCTGTCGGGTTAGCCCGGCAACCGTATTGTAGTCATCAAACCGGGCGTGTCGGAACAACTGATGACCCTGATGCGCCTTCTCAAGATAACTTCTTCCCCACTTTCCATTGCGGTCAAGATAACCGTTGACCAACCTACCTTCAGGCTTCAGCACCCGATAAATCTCCTTTAACACCGCCAACGGTTCGCCAAGAAACTCCCAGGTCGTCAAAAGAAACACCGTACCGAACGAACCGTCTTCAAACGGCAGGCTTTCACCTGATGCACAAAACACCTTTATCCCGCGTCGGCGGGCAAATTCCAGCAATTTTTCTGAAGGGTCAACACCCGTCTCGATTCCCAGCTGTTCGGCAAATCTGCCACTGCCCACGCCCACCTCAAGCCAGGGCTTGGGCAAATAGGCTAAAAGCGGTTTCAGTGCCGCCAGTTCAATCTCAAATGCCAGTTTCCCTTTGGTATCGTACCAGGCATCGTACTTGGCGGCCTGCTCATCAAACGGACTTTTCACCATTTCAGAAGACGAGCACAATATGGCCGGCTTCAAGGTAACGGGCAACGCTGGGATGGCCATTCATCTCATCCAGCAGTTTGAGCCCCTGCTCCATTACCGCCGGCACCACTGTGTTCTTCTGGGCGCACGCCCGGCACACACCGTCAATCAACTGCGCCTTCTTTGTCTGCTGCCAGATATTAGCAAAAGGTTTGGTCTCATTGCGCAAGAGCGAAACCTGCTTGGTCGCATCACCCTCAATCACGACCCTCACCTCCCAGCCCCGTTCCTTCATATCCAGCGCATTCAACAAAGTATGGGCAAACACCACCGGGTCAGAACTGATTGCAAACAGAATTACGCTTTTTTTCTCCATACAATAAATCTATTTTAATTCTCCTTTTCCGTCAATCATCGCCAACCTTGCCAATATCAGATTTTCCAGTTTAATAATCTCGATGCGGGCAATGCGGCTTTTACATCAGGCACCAGTTGAAACCAACCCCTTGCAATTGCTTGACATCCCTATCCCAGAACCCGACGCCGGTCAAATCCGGGTCCGGGTTCTGACCTGCGGTGTCTGCCACACCGACATCCATGAAGTCGAAGGCGACCTGAAACTACCCCGATTACCTTTAACCCCGGGACACGAAATCGTGGGTGTCGTTGATAAGCACGGTCCCGGTGTTAATCTTCCGCCTTGCGGCACGATTGTTGGCATCCCCTGGCTCGCCGCAACCTGCGGTAAATGCCTCTACTGCCAGCAAGGTCGGGAAAACCTCTGCGCAAACATCCGCTTCACCGGCTTTCACACCGATGGTGGCTATGCCGAATACACACTGGTCCAGTCCGGTTACTGCTATCCGATACCCCAAAAACTTGACCCGATTAGCGCCGCACCTTTTCTCTGTGCCGGTGTCATTGGTTACCGGGCTTTGCGCCTTGCCCTGCCGTTTAACACCCTTGCCGACTACTGCCCAAAACAAAATTCTCTTAACCATCTTACCGTTGGCCTTTACGGATTTGGTGCTTCAGCGCACATCTGTCTCCAAATCCTCAAATACTGGGGTTGTCAAACCGCAATTTTCACCCGTGCCCGGGTTCATCAAGAGCATGCCTGGCAACTGGGTGCTGACTGGGTCGGTACCGCTCAGGAAACACCGCCCTTTAAACTTGACGCCGGTATCATCTTTGCACCTGCCGGTGAACTGGTTCCCCTTGCCCTGAGCCATCTCAACCCCGGTGGCACACTTGCCCTTGCCGGTATCCATATGAGTCCAATCCCCTCTTTTGACTATTCCCTCATCTATCAGGAACGCACCGTCCGCTCTGTTGCCAATAGCACCCGTCAAGATGTTGTTGACCTTATCAACCTCGCCGCCGAAATTCCGTTAAAAACCACGGTCACAACCTTCCCCCTGCATCAGGCAAACGAGGCGTTGATTGCCGTCAAAAAAAGTTTGTTACCCGGTGCCGCGGTTTTAACAGGCGAAAGTGCCCGTTCTTGACTGGAGAATTACATCGGCAATAATTGAGGCGTGAAAAAGTTCGATAACCAAACTCAAACCTACCTCAAGAAACTCCGTGCCGCCCTGCCCGGACTGGCAAAAAAGCACGGCACACCGCTCTTCATCATCAGTCGCACCCTGCTGCTCGCCCAGCTCAGCCGTTTCCGCAAACTCCTGCCCCGGGTTGAACCGTTTTATGCTGTAAAGGCAAACCCCAACCCCGAAGTGATAAAACTCCTTGCCCGGCACGGCTGTGGCTTTGATGTCGCATCCGAACCGGAGATGGAACTTGTCCTCGGTGCCGGGGTTGAGCCCGAAAGGCTGATTTTTGCCAACACCATTAAACGGACGGGCGCAATTCAGTTCGCCCGGCACCGCAGGGTGAATCTGATGACCTTTGACTCCGAATACGAACTAACCAAAATTGCCCGCTATGCGCCCGGTGCCCGGGTTTTGGTGCGTATCAAGGTCCCGAATGTCGGCTCGGTGGTTGAACTGTCCCTGAAGTTCGGTGCCGAACCGAGCGATGCCGTTCCTTTCCTGCTCAAGGCGCGCAAACTGGGACTGGAACCGGTGGGTATCGCCTTCCATGTCGGTTCCCAGTGCACCTATGGCAACAACTACCTTGAAGCGCTGGAACTCGCCAAGATTATCCTTGCCGAAGCGGCGCAAAAAGGACTCAAATTAACCATGATTGACATCGGTGGTGGTTTCCCCATCCGCCATTTTGACTCCGATGAAGACTGGTTTGCGGAGATGGCGCCGGCGCTCAATCTCGAACTGGCGCGGCTGTTTGCGCCGGAAATCCGTATCATCGCCGAACCCGGACGGGCGCTTATCGGACCGGCTGCCATCCTTGTGATGTCGGTTATTGGCAAGTCGATTCGTAACAACAAACACTGGTACTATCTTGACGATGGCGTCTACGGCGCGCTCTCCGGAACGATTTTTGACCATTGCAAATACCAGTTTGAAGCCTTCAAAAGGGGTCCAACCCAGTTAACGACCCTTGCCGGACCAACTTGTGACTCCCTTGATATCATCTCGCCGGCTGAAGAACTGCCCGAACTGGAGTTGGGCGATTTGGTATTCGCCCGCAATATCGGTGCCTACTCAATAACGCACGCTACCAGTTTTAACGGCATACCGCCGGCAAAAACCGTTGTTGTCCCTTAAGGAGGTGCTATGAAGAAAGATTATCGTTTTCGCCCAGACCTGAGTGAATTGCCCGATTGGCTGCGCAACCGGCGTTGCCCCCGCAAAAAAATTTACCTCTCGGGTAAACGCATCCTGCCCCCGGCTATCACCGGTAAAGAAAAACTGACCGACCTCATCAGCGAAACTTTCCTCGCCTACAACTCCGCCCGTTTGCGGCAGGCTTGCGAACTTTTTACCCAAAAGATGCTGCGCCCAAAAACGGTGGTCGGAATGTCTCTTGCCGGTGCCCTGACGCCTGCTGGATTAGGACCATCCTGCATCGTGCCGTTGATCAAGGCGGGATTCGTTGACTGGATTGTTGCCACCGGTGCCAATATGTATCACGACCTTCACTTCGCCTTCAACTTTCCGCTTTATTGCGGCTCCCCAGCGGTAGACGACACCGACCTGCGCAAAAACGATGTCGTGCGAATTTACGACATCTTCTTGGGCTACACCGACTGCCTCTGTGCCACTGATGAAATTCTCCGAAAAATTCTTGTCCAGCCCGAATTTCAAAGGGAAATGGGCACCGCTGAATTCTACTACCTTCTCGGAAGATACGCCGCCGAATGGGAAGAAAAGACCGGCAACAGAGATGTCAGCGTCCTCGCTGCCGCTTACCGCTGTGGTGTTCCCATCCACACCAGTTCACCCGGTGACTCTACTATCGGGATGAACATCGCCGGGCTGGAACTGAAAGGTTTAAAGTTGCGCATCAACCCCTCAATCGATGTCAATGAAACCACCTCCTATGTCCTTTACGCCAAACGTTCGGGCGGCGAATCTGGTGTCCTCTTAATCGGGGGTGGCTCGCCCAAAAACTTTGTGCTTCAGACTGAACCCCAGATTCAGGAGATTTTGATGTTACGCGATGTCGGGCAGGACTACTTTATCCAGTTCACCGATGCCCGGCCTGACACCGGCGGGCTTTCGGGCGCGACACCCCACGAAGCGGTCTCCTGGGGAAAAGTTGACCCGAACCGGTTACCGGATGCCATCGTCTGCTATCTCGATAGCACCGTCGCCCTGCCGCTCTTAACCGCGTACGCCCTTGCCAAACACAAACCGCGTAAACTGCGGCGCCTTTACGACCGACGACCGGAACTGATGGAAAGGTTGAAAAAAGAGTTTTTCCGGCACACCCGGATTTAACCTTAAAGTTTTTCCAGCTCCGCGGTAATCAACTGGCGCTGATATAGCCGCCAGTAAAGCCCTTTGCGCACAAGTAACTCGTCGTGACTGCCCGCCTCTTTCACCTCTCCCTGGTCAAGCATATAGATGTAATCGCACGCTGCGAGCACCGCCAGCCGATGCGACACCACAATCAAGGTTCGGTCTTTAATCGTGGCGAACAATTGCTGGAGCAATTCCTGCTCGGTGTCAGCATCCAGCGCCGCCGTGACATCGTCCAGCACCAGAATCGGTGGCATATTGACCAACGCCCGGGCAATGGCAACCCGCGCCTTCTGTCCCCCGGAAAGACCGCTGCCCCTTTCGCCCAGCATTTCGTCAATACCATGGGGCAAATCCGCCACAACATCGCTCAACTGCGCCTGCACCACCACCTGCCGCAACTCCTCATCACTAACCTCACGCCCGAACAGGATGTTGTTCTTTAATGTGTCGGAAAAAAGTGTCGGCTCCTGAGGCGCATAACCGAAAAGTTTTCGATACTCCTCAAAATTGTATTCTTTGATGTCCCTGTTATTCAAAAGCACGGTGCCACTCGTAGGGTCGATGAGCCGCATCAACAAATACAGTACCGTGGTTTTACCCGAACCAACGGTGCCGGCTATCCCCAGTTTCTTACCGAAGGGAAATACCATCGTCACATCCTTGAGCACCAACTTGTTATCATAACGGAAACTGACCCGTTCCAGTTTCAACTCGCCCGGCACCGGGGTTTTAACTCCTGACCGCACATCCACCTCGGGTGCGGTTTCAATCAGACCGACAATGCGCTCACCGGCACCCGCTGCCCTCCGCCCCGACACAAACAGATTGCCGATGTCAAACATTGGACCCAAAAGCATCAAGAGGTAGGCGTTGAAAGCAACAAACTCACCTATCGTTATCCTTTGACGAATTACAAAGATGCCGCCTGCCCAGAGCACCATCAGCAATGCAACTTCGGCAATTGCCATATAAGACGCCTGGACCTTTGCCTCGGCTCTTGCTTCCTGGACCGCCACATTGACCCTGTCCGCCAGCGCCTGACCAAATCTACCCGCCAGCTGTTTCTCCATCACAAACGCCTTGACCAACCGAATACCGGAAAACGCTACCTGTAACTGATTGTTAATCTCCGCAATCTTTTCGCGCCACTTCATAAACCAGGCGTAAATCTTTGGTCCCATATTCATCCAGCCAATGACCGCAAGACTCGCCGGCACTACCGTTAACACCGTCAACAGTAAATTCATCTTTATCATCATTCCAACCGTGAACAGGGCTAACAGGAATGCGGCAAGAAATCGAAATATCCCGGAGCAGGCAAACCAGGAAAGTTCCTGCATATCGTGGTCCAGTCTTTCCATCACATCGCCCGAAGGAAACCGGCTCGTGAAACGATAGCCCCGAGCAATTATCTCCCGGAACACCCGGCTCCGGAACTCCCAGGCAAACAACTCATTGGTTCTGCCCCGTAAAAACGGTAAGAAGCCATCCAGCGCAGCGCGCAAAACTCCGAACGCGACTAAAAACCCGCAGTAACGAAGCAGTTTTGTGCTCGTAATCCCCTGCTTAATTCCGTCGATAATCAGTCGTAAAATATAGGGAAATGCCACGCCAACCCCGGCGCCCACAATGGTGGTAAAGATTAGCGCCAGAATAAGCAGTTTGTGCCGACGCCAGAAGTCGAACACCACCTTTAATCCGCTCCTGGGTCGCAGTAATGTCATCTAACCTTCCTCCGGCACAAACTGCAACCGATAAAGTCGCGAGTAAACCCCGCCCCGCGCCAGGAGTTCCTCATGCCTGCCCTCCTCAGCAATCTGTCCCCGGTGGACAACAACAATTCGGTCCGCCATCTGCACAGTTACCAACCGGTGCGCAACAATAATCGCAGTCCGGCCCGCGAGCAGCTCCCGTAAACCTTCCTGAATCAACGCCTCAGTTTGCGGGTCAACCGACGATGTCGCCTCATCCAGAATCAAAAGTTCCGGGTTCCGCACCAGCGCCCGGGCAAAGGCTAAAAGTTGTCTTTCGCCCAGAGAAAAGTTTACCCCGCCTTCGGCAAGCACCGTATCATAACCATCCGGGAAACGTTTGATGACCGCATCTATCCCCACCCGGGCTGCTGCTCTTTTCACCTGCTCGGCTGGAATCGTGTCATCGAACATCCGCAAATTGTCCATAACCGTACCCGGAAAAACCACCACCTCCTGCGGCACAAACCCTATCGACCGGCGCAGTGCTTGTTGGTCAATCTCACTCAAATCAATTCCGTCAAAGGTTATCTTGCCCCTTTGGGGCGCATAAAACTTCAGGAGCAGATTTACAATTGAGGTTTTTCCCCCACCCGTTTCCCCAACCAGTGCCACCTTTTCCCCTTTGTGAATCTTCAGATTGACCCCTTTGAGGACAAACTCCTCATCGTAGGCAAAACTCACCTCATGAAAAACCAACCCCTCCTTTAAATGCCGAATATCTTTCACCCTTCCTTCCGGTTCCACTTCCTGGTCAAGAATCTCAATCGTGCGCTCGGCTGAAGCCAGCGCCCGCTGCAACATATTTATCTGGTCTGATATCGCCCGCACCGGAGCAAAAAGCCGGCTGATGTACGAAACAAAAAGCACCAGGGTGCCAATCGTCAATCCACCTTTGAGCGCCCAGACCCCGCCGACGCTCAACACCAGAACAATCCCCGCCACTTCACCGAAATCAACCAGAAACCACACCAGATACCAGAGCCACTGCGCGCGCAACTCCTGCTGGAACTTCAACCGGTTCAAATCGTCCATCTTTTGGGCAAAACGGGGCTCCTGACAGAAAACCTGAACTACCGGCAACCCCTTTAATGTCTCAAGGATTAAATTGTTGATGTCCGCCACGGTCCGGCGCACACCGATATAGATGGGCCGCACCTTCTTTTGAAACAACCAGAACGCAACGACAAAAGGGGGCAGCAACGCTGCAACCAGAAGAAACAAACGCCCGTCAATTACCGCCATCACTACACCCATCCCCACGACCATCAAAAGACTCTGCATCATCATCACTGAAGTCCGGGTAAAAAGCATCTTCAACGCCTCGGTATCGCTCTCCACCCGGGAAATCAACTTGCCGCTCGGCATCTGGTCAAAAAACCGCATCGGTAATTTAAGGATGTGCGCAAAAAGCCGTTCCTTTAAATTAGCGGCGCCCCTTTCTCCTACATAGGCGAGCCACACCATCTGAAAATAAGTGGCAAATATTATCGCCACCTGCGTTAAAAGATAACCAAGTGAAGTCAGCGCCAGACCCTTTAAATCACCCTGACTTAAATTGACATCAATCGCGCGGCGAAAGAGAATTGGCCCAATCAGCCCCAGTCCACTGGCAACCAGTAGTAAAATCCCGGCGGCGACGATCCGACCCCGATAAGGAGAGAAAAAGGGCCAGAGCCGGCGCAGATAATCTAATGCCCGACCTCGAGGTTTTGTCTCCTCTTCAGCCAGGTCAAAATCACCGAACCACATAAGAAGGCTATTATTACTGAAAAAAGTCTACCTGTCCATATAACACTTTGACCATAACATCACTTTTCAATATCCTGTTAGTATGACTCAACTTGTTGCCGTAACCGCCGGCATCGGCCGCGGCCATCCCGAGTATCTCCGTTCGGTCCTCACCTATCTGCCTGATGTTCCCATTGTTAAAGCAACGGGCATGGGATGGCAAATTGCCCGGCGGTTCTACCGGCTGGGAAGTAGCGGCGGTATCTGTACCGTTCTTTACAACCGCTTGCGGGCAAAGAAAAAACCGGGCCGGCTCATCCTTTGGGCTCTTCAATCGCCGGAACTGAACCGGTTAAAAAACACCCGTGGTATTGTCCTCACCGACCACCCGCTTGTTAGCCATCTGCTCGCGCCGTACTGTCCTGTTGCCTACCTCCACGGCGAAATCGCGGCACCGCGAGCTTGTGCCATCCCCGCTGCCCGCTTCATCTTTGTGCCGGTACAAAACACCGCCGCGAAACTCATTGCCTTTGGAGTTAACCCCGATGCTGTATGTGTCACCGGACTGGTTATTGAACCCGAACTCCTTAAAGTTGCCGAAACCGGTTTTCAATCGCGCCTCCAGCGTATCGCCTCAAACGAACCTCTTAACATCGGCTTTTTCCTCTCCGGCGCCTCACCCCGACCCCACATCAAAGCAATCCTAACTGCCGCCCGCTCCATTCTCAACGCCCGATTTCGCCCCTTTATCTTCTGCGGCGTAGATTACAAAACCGCCCGGCTATTTAAGAAAAACATCAACTGCCCGGTGTTTGTTTTCCCCTCATATTCAGAAGAGACAACCGCCACCGCCCAACTTCTACCCCAAATTGACCTTTTCGTTGCCGCAACACACGAACGAACCAACTGGGCAGTCGGCTTGGGACTACCGATGTTTGCCCTTTTGCCTCACATCGGGCCATTTGCCCCGTTGAACTTCCAGTTTGCCCGTGACCAGGGCGTCTGTCTGCCCCTTGAAAACCCGGCAAAGTTCGGCTCTTATATTTTAACCTTACGGACTCAGGGCAAACTCCTTCAGATGGCGCATGCCGGCTGGAATAAATACCCAATCAATGGCGCCCAAAAAATCGCCGAGCTTGTTCACTCAGCGATGAACAACCATCAACCGGAAACGAATCCGTAGTCCCAGTTATTAAACTAATCGCCTCGCTATTTAATTTGTGATAATTACCTTGCGCAATTCCTGCCTTTGTGCTTGATGAACAAAATACACCCCGGGACTCAGATGGGCAACATCGTTCGCACCGGCTTTAAGGTCCATCACCTTTCTACCGGTACGGTCAAACAAACCACCCTGCACCGAACCGGAGTTCCCTGCCGTCTGAAGTAAAATTACATTCCGGACAACTGTTGGAGATTGCGTGCCCGGTTTGGTGTTAGTTGTGGTTCGCTCTTCAGCCGCAATCGGATACCCGAAAAACCCCCACATCACCTTGTAAGGCGGGGCATCGCCCTGAGTCCAGACCAGAAGCGCACCCAAACAGTTGGGTGAAAAAACCGGCTCGGCAATAGAAAAGATATTGCGTATTGAACTTCTGCTCCAGCCGTTCATAAAGTAGTAAAAATGGGTGAAAATGTCCTTTGTACCGGCGGAATCCTCCTCCCAGAAAAGATAAGACCATACCGTACCCATTGTTGTCAGCACCGGCGCAGTTGAACTGCCCGGAGTCGGATAACCACCACCGTTACCTCCGTGAAAATGGACTTCGGAGTTTGTCCCGACGCCCATCTCCCAGCCCGCAGAAAATGGTTCGCCGCCCGTACTGAAATCAACCGAAGGATTGTGCAGCGGGTCAGTGCTCTCCATTAGAACCTGCTCGGGCTGCCATATACCACCAACCTGCCGGCGCTGCATTATCCGGTAAACATTTGTCTGCGAGTCAAACATTTGCCAGACGACAGAGATGCCATCGTTAAACTCCTCAATCGCGGGCCGGTCACAAACCACGCCCGCATATCCCGATACACAGAATCGGTCGCCGATAACGCCGCTCTCAGTTGCCCGACGATACCAGATTTCTCCACCCTCTTCCCATACAATATGTGCCATACGTAAAGAATCGCCGTAAACATCGGGATGAGAACAGGCAACTGTACTCTGACTGACATTGACCGGCGCCATCCGGTACTCAAGGTTACGGTAAAAGATATTCCGCACACCTGATGCTGTATCCACCATCTCCCAGACCAGATGCCGGTGACCACTCCTTCCCCAGGTTATCCCGGGATTTTGTCCTGGATACAGCGCCTGGGGTCTTGACCAGGGTGAACTACCGTTGCCCGAAGTTGCTATGTAAATACTTTCTGTTGATTGAAAAACCAGGGTTACGGTATCGCGGTCAAAATTAATTAACTCGGAGCGGAAGGCGAGTTTATGGCTGTTGCTTGGTCCAGTGGCATGAGCCACATCGGTTGAACAGATGCAACCGAACTCATACTGGGCAAACACCGGGGTGACGAGCACCCCTAACAGACAAACCCAAAACGCCTTCACAAACACCTCCTTTGTTGTTGGATTATAACCAACATCCCAAACAAGTCAACAGTCAAAATCCGTTTTTTCGGAGCGAACCGTTACCCTTAGATATAAGGGGAAATCAATTCACCGATCGCGCCTCATTTAATACCGAACCACCTTTCCAATCCACCGTTGTTTCCCGAGCATCGCGCGCACCATGTATACCCCTGCCGAGCCTTTATCTGGTAAAGCAAGCCGATACAAACCCGGGGCAAATTGACTCCGTGTCAGTTCACCAATCCACCTGCCATCCGCGGTATAAATCTGAATATCAACTGGCATCGTTTGCCCGAGTTTTAACATCAGCCATCTTCCCACAATCTTCAGTTCCGCGGTCAAAGTCGGTACTGGCAAATCACCCTGTTTCAGCCCCACGCCGCTTGTATCGTAACAAACCGAGTCATACCTGACATCTACCGCGGTAAAGGGAATCGAATCTTCTTCTAAACGATAAAAGGAGTCGGCAACTTCCCACTGAATCCATGGCACCGTCATAAACTCTGGCTCTTGCGTCTCAACACAAATCGGTCTCATCCCATTCTGGTCAAAGGTTGAAAGTATAAAATTTTCCCTGTTGAGGAGATTCTGGTAACTGTTGGAGTATCCGGCAATCGCATAACCGCCCCAGTTTAGCCGAACCATTGGCAGCGGAACATCATCATTCAGACCCGGGTCATGGGAACTGGGATGAGACCGTGCCCAGACGATGTTACCATTGAAACCCAGTTTCATAAGGAGAAAATTGGCGTTTGGGATACCCTGACCAACACTGGTCGTTGGCCCACATACAACACAACCACTATCAAATGTTGGCACCAATGAACGGTCGTCAACGACCTTTTCCGCACCGTTAATCCAGCCATAACTGAACGACCAGATAAAATTCCCTGCCGGACTGAACTTGGCGACAAACAGGTTTGCCGGGTCAACAGGCTGAACAACAAAGGCTTTGGTCCAGCCGGCAACAAGGATGTCGCCGCTGAAATCAACCGCCACCGAATGAGCCTCATCTATTGAATCACCCGGTACAATCCAGAGCCATTGGGGGTTGCCGGAACCATCGGTTTTCATCAGCAGGGCGTCAAACTGATTCGGTCGCGCTGCCTTGGCTCGACCACAGATGGCAAAACCATTGTCCCGGGTTTGAACAATTGAGTAACTTTCATCCTCTATATGGTCCGGAATCATCCAGTAAACCCGGAACCAGATTACTCTGCCCAGGGAGTCAAGACGCAATAGAAACATATTCGGGTATGGCGCCGGCCCAAAACTGTGCGTCAAACCGCAAAGAGCAAAACCACGGTCAGCGGTCTCAATAATTGAATAAGGGATATCCTCAGCCCCACCACCATATACCCGACCCCACAACATATTGCCATTGGAACTGAACTTAGCGATAAATATGTTGGCCTGCGGCGCACCAATTCCATAACTCCGCGTGAAACCGCAAAGTGCATAACAGTTATCGTGTGTTCTTACCATTGAATAGGCCTCATCATCCTGTAGGCCAACCGAAATACGCGCCCATACTGGCGTACCATACTGGTCAGTTTTCAACAGCAGGACATTGGAAAAAGCAGGAGAACCCGGACCATAACTCTTTGTCCAGCCCGCAAGACAGAAACCATCAGGTTCAACCGCCTGAACCAGGGCTGTCGCCCTTTCATCCATACTATCGCCGTATATCCGAACCGGTAACGGCTGGGACATTACCAGACCGGCAAAGACCAGCCCGGTAACCAGAATCACCGAACCCTGCTTCATAAGACCTCCTCTTCGGTTTTATTTGTAACACCCCTGTTTATGCTATAATGCCATCCTTCCCTTTTTCTGTAACCTCCTCATCACAATCAGTATAATACCAAAATACGAATTCGTCAAACACCTAAGTTTCCTACTTCTCAACAAAATTAAGAACAAACCGACCAGGAAACGCCATGCCTGAACCCCATCATCACATAAGACAAAACGATTATGGCGTCCAAGGAGAAATAAAAAGTTGATTACCCATCAATCCAAGAGCACCATTACCGATGACCCAACTTTAAAACACACATCTTTCACTGCTGATTTACCTCACGCTGACACCACTAGCCCGAATCTACTCATTCCCCATCTGTAATAAGTTAGGTAGAATTGATTATCAAAAGCAATCCCTGGCGCCTTTCATATTTATATACGAAAAAAAGAGGATAAGTGACAAAATACCGTACCCTCCACTGTCCGGGGACAGTTCCCAGGATTACCTCCAGGAACCCCTAACTCACCACCCTTTTTACCCCGCACCTTACCGTTCAGAAACCTATCACGCATACTACTTTCTTCTCTATCTTATTGATAATTTAGATGGTTATACCCCAACCCCTATCACTAACCCCATCCTGACAGATATTCCCGGCTATTTTATCACCTGTTTTCAACGCCCTTTAACACCCTGTCTCCGGTTCTATCTGATAGGGTACCTTGAATCCAGCCGTTAACGCAATGGTAAAACCTAATCTATCCCGTAATTCGGGGACAATTTTATTCTATAAACTATCCACTACTTATGCGGTTTTTCTTTGCAAACTATTAGAGCCGGAAAAAGAATTGAATTAACGATTTTTACCAGGTGCCCGAAGACGGTCAAAACTTATCGGCAATCAAATCGTAGGTAGAACTACCAACAATTTTGACCTTGATAAATTTTCCCGGACAAGCCGTTTTGTACTGCAAACGCACCACGCCATCAATCTCCGGCGCGTCCCATTCGGTTCTGCCTTCATCCGGGAAGTCTACGAGCACCACCACATTCTTTCCCACCATCGATTTCAGGCGGGCACGCGACAGCCGCGCCTGTACCTTCATAATCCGATGCAACCGCAACTGTGCGGTTTGTTTATCAATCTGCTCTGACATTGCAAACGCCCTGGTTCCGGGTTCAGAAGAAAAGGTATAGCCGGACAGTCGGTCAAACTGCGCCTCCTTAATAAAACGCAAAAGTTCCTCAAACTCCGCTTCAGTTTCCCCGGGAAAACCGGTGATGACGGTGGTTCGCACCCGCATCTCAGGAACCTTCCTTAACCGGTTGAGCAGTTTTTCCACATCCTTTCTGGTGTAACCCCGATTCATCAGGCGCAATATCCGGTCTGATATGTGTTGAACTGGCAGGTCTATGTACCGGCACAGTTTAGAATTTGAGCCGAACTGCTCAATCACATCCTCCTGAAGATGTGCCGGATGGGTGTACATCAGCCGAATCCAGCGCACCTTTTTGACCTGCTCCAGTCTGGTAAGTAAACGCGCCAGTGCTGGTGCACCGTAAATATCCTTACCGTACAGGGTGGTGTCCTGGGCGATAAGAATCAACTCCTTAACCCCGGCACTGGCAAGCGCCTCAGCCTCGGCAACAACCTGTTCAATCGGCCGGGAACGAAAACTACCCCGAATTCTCGGAATCAAACAGTAACTGCACCGATTGTCACACCCATCGGCAATCTTCAAATAGGCGTAATGGCTGGGCGTTGAAACCAACCGGGCTGTTGTGTCGGCAAAAATCTGGCTCATCTCTTTGAGATTTAACCAGCGGTCAACGCCGGGAAACCTTTTAGTTAAGCCTTTCCCATACCTTTCTACCAGACAGCCGGCAACAAAGATTTTAACCCGGGGATTTTCTTCCTTCAAAATCATCAACCGCCTTATCGCCTCCTCACTTTCCTGTACCGCCGAAGAAAGAAATGCACAGGTGGTTAGAACAATAAGGTCTGCCTGCTGCGGATTTGTTGTTAGTTCGTAGCCCGCATCAACAAGCGCACCGAGGATATATTCGGAATCAACCCGGTTTTTCGGACAGCCCAGTGCCAGCACCGCTGCCCGCACCGTTTACACCTTCCAGAGTTTGCCAGTTGCCTCTGCCAGCACGACACCTTCCTGGTCCGTAAGCCGGCTCCGGGCATACACAATTTTCCCCTCCTCACCGGTTATCCAGCCGGAACCGGAAATCTCTTTGCCAACCGGAACCGGTTTGCGAAAACGCACGGTCATCTCCGCGGTAACGGTGTTGTACCCCCGCGGTTTCACCGACCAGGCCATCAACTCGTCAAGGAGTGTGGCAACAATTCCACCGTGAACAATGCCGTGCCAGCCCTCATAACGCTGGGGAATGACATAATTCTCAAAACGGACGCCCGTTTCATCCACCTTGATCGGCAACTGCAGCCCATCAGGGTTCTGCCTGCCACAGGCAAAACAGGTGTCCCGATTCTCGAGCCGTGGCATTACTGGTACTCAACTGTGGTGCCCGGCGGCGGCACAAAACGGAAAAGTTTCTGCCCGAGCACCGGATTCCATCTTTGATTCTGCAAAACAAACCGGCATCTGTTGCCCCAGTCGTCGACAAACGAAAAGGCATCAACCCGGGAGCCGCTTTTGTCCAGTTCCAGTTTCATATCCCGNAAAACCGCCCCCGCTTCATCT